>Ga0209723_1000069_pt1 | contig 194995 bp, 153 predicted proteins | sample BiotimSIPDNA_2_FD_185750 | JGI IMG/M metagenome (GOLD analysis project Ga0209723, IMG submission 185750) | Anaerobic biogas reactor microbial communites from Washington, USA - Biogas_R2 time_0 SIP DNA (SPAdes) (version 2) | ecosystem: Engineered > Bioreactor > Anaerobic > Unclassified | place...
AGAGATTTTTGGACCAAGAGAGAAATCTATAATGTCGCTGTTATTAATTAAATGGAAATAGAGACCTAATCCAGGCTCGATTCCATGCTGGGATCTTTTAGACTTGGATGTTGATGTGGAAGTCTTGCTCTTGGTTTTACTTGAATGAAAATGATAACCAAAGAAAGGGGAAATCTCGATGATATCATTTGCATGTATTCCCAGAACAGGTATTATACTTAAACTATTAGAACCATATTCCTGCTCCTCATTTGCTGATTCGCTCGAATATTCTCTTTCATCTTCATCTTTACTAACCAGATATCTCATATCCACACCTAAAGATATTTCTGCAGCAGCAATTGCACTAACAGCCATAACCAGTAACAACAATTTACGAAGCATGATACTGAACTCCCTTCATACACTTTGAATGAAACAAATGAAATAGTAAAAAAGTATCCCTAATTTAAATCATGACAACTCTTATCAGCAACATTACAAATTTCATGAATGACCAGCTTAACCGCACTACCTTATCTCAGAACGAATCCACAGCATTTCGTTTACATTGAATTTTCTTTTATCATTATGCTGCTCAACCCTAAAATCATAAAAAAAGCGCTAAATAAATCTGTTTGGGCTGCATACACACGACTAAACAGCTGTCGGGCTTGTAACCGTAAGCTGCGGCACACATTTTCATCACACCGAAAATGAGTTGCGCAAACCTGCAACACATTTCCATCACAACGAAAATCAGTTGCGCAAACCTGCAACACATTTCCATCACAACGAAAATGGGTTGCGCAAACCTGCAACGCATTTCCATCTCACCGAAAATCGATTGCGGAAACCTGCAACGCATTTCCATAACAACGAAAATCAGTTGCGCAAACCTGCAACACGTTTCCATCACAACGAAAATGGGTTGCGCAAACCTGCAACGCATTTCCATCTCACCGAAAATCAGTTGCGCAAACCTGCAACACATTTCCATCTCACCGAAAATCAGTTACAGAAACCTGCAACAGAGATTCGGCAGGCATGGAATGTGGATAAAGGTTGAAAAGTAGTAGCTATGAAGGGATTAATGGTCACTGAGAAAAGCGTTCCACAGAATGTTCCCTGTTGAATAGCAAATTATGGCTATCACTACAGAGAATGAAAACCGATCGATGCAATTCGATAGATATAAGTGAAACGAATGGTAATCATAAATTCAGAAGACTAAAATAGAGCCATATGTGGGAAAGCTGCCTCACTTCTTTGGCTATTTTAGAACTCCTCTTCCCAGAACCGCAGATAATATGTGTCTCCGAACTCCCTTTCCTGGAAGAGTCAGGGATAGGTCTTCCCCTTACTTTTTGACAAATTGTTGCATGGCAGAATCCCTATTTTCCCCCTATATCAAAGTTATCTCTATTATTTTTATGTTTTTACCCTTTTAAAAGGAGAAACTAATGGCAGATGTAATCGATTACAATATCATTGGTGATGATATGCAGCTTGTAGAAATTGAACTGGATCCCGGTGAGGGTGTTCGCGCTGAAGCCGGAGCCATGATGTATATGGATAATGGAATTGAGATGCAGACCAGTGCCGAAGGAGGTCTGTTTAAGGGCTTTAAAAGAATGCTTACCGGAGAAAGCTTTTTTATCACCACATTTCTTCACCACGGAAGAGGTAAAGCTAAGGTCGCTTTCGCAGCCCCTTATCCAGGAAAAATAATTCCTTTTGATCTTTCTTCGCTTGGTGGAACCATGATCTGTCAGAAAGACGGATTTCTGTGCGCTGCAAAAGGAATCGATATAGACATCGCTTTCACTAAAAAAATCGGTGCAGGAATTTTCGGCGGTGAAGGCTTCATTCTTCAGAAACTCACAGGTGATGGAATGGCCTTTGTCCATGCAGGCGGTACCATAATAGAGAAAAAACTGGAAGTCGGTCAAACTTTGAGGGTAGATACCGGTTGCCTTGTTGCATTCCAGCCCTCTGTCAGCTACGATATTCAATTCGTGGGTGGGTTTAAAAACGCTCTATTTGGTGGTGAAGGACTCTTTTTTGCCACTCTCAGAGGTCCTGGCATTGTATACTTGCAAAGCCTTCCTTTTTCCAGACTGGCAGATCGTATCCGTGCAGCAACAGCAAGCACAAAGGAACAATCCAGGGGATTTGCCGGAGTCGGAGGCAGCATCTTAGGTGGAATTCTTAACGGTGATTAAACATGCGGATAGTCTCTCTTTTCCTAGTGGTTAATATGGGGAATTCAGGAATAAGTTTGTAATAGATTTCTAGTGTGAAACAATGGAATTCTGATGGCACAAAAATATTTAATCGAATACAAGGCACGAATTAATGCTGTGATGGATTATATCCAGAATAACCTTCACAAACCATTATCTTTGAATGAACTGGCCCGGGTAGCCAATTTCTCTCCCTATCATTTCCACCGGATCTTCAGCAGCATCGTTGGTGAAACGCTTAATAGTTTCATCCAGCGGTTGCGCATCGAAAAAGCCGCCTCCATGTTGAAAGCCAATCCTAAAAAAAGTATCACCGAAATCGCACTCGATTATGGTTTTTCCAGCTCAGCATCCTTTGCAAGACTTTTTAAGGAGACCTATAGAATGAGTGCAAGCCTTTGGCGCAGCGGTGGATATGAGCAGTTCAGCAAGATTGGTAAAACACAAAGCAAGATCGGTAAAACGGTTAGCAACGACTGCAAAGAACAGTCCTCCAGCTCACAGTATTTTTCTATCAGTAATTCAGAAAACGGTGGCGCCAAACCGTCTAATTGGATGGAAAATTTTAACTACCAATTCAGGAGGACACAAATGTCATTGAAACCAGAACCAACCGTTGAGGTTAAAACTATCCCGGCTTTTTCAGTTGCCTATATCCGGCATATCGGCCCATATAAAGGAAATGACCAGCTTTTTAAAGATCTTTTGGGTAAACTGATGACATGGGCAGGACCACGGGGGCTTCTTGGGCAACCGGATCTGAAAGTTATATGCGCCTATCATGATGAACCGGAGATTACCGATGAACAGAAGCTGCGTATTAGTCTCGGTATTTCAGTTCCCAAAGACTTCAAAGTTGATGGAGAATTCGGCAAGATGGAGATATCAGAAGGAAAGTATGCTGTTGGCCATTTTGAGATCAATTCCAATCAATTTCAGGATGCGTGGGATTATATTTGTGGAGAATGGTTGCCACAGAGCGGATATCAAATGGATGATGGACTCTGTTATGAACTATACCTGAATGATCCAGCAGAACATCCGGAAAACAAGCACATTGTCGATATACATGTTCCGATTAAACCTCTATAACCATTTAGGGGACGGCCACTTTTCCGGTCGTCCCTGAAAGTATGCCCAGGAGATCATGTCAGGTCTGAACCTCTATAGCAGTAACCGGATGGAAAGTCTGGTCACAATTCTTGCCCAGATCATTAAAGAGCCTCTATCCTCTCCCCTTGACCAGGAAATCATAGTCATCCAAAACCGGGGTATGGAAAGATGGCTTTCCATGCAACTGGCTAAAGAGTTGGGAATCTGGGCAAACTGCCGCTACCTCTTTCCGAACTCTTTTGTTCAAGAGCTTTTTTCGATTGTAATTCAGGACCTGCCCCAGCACCAACTATCGGAACCACAGTATTTGGCCTGGAAAATCATGCAAACACTCCCGGACCACCTCCATTCGGTTCAATTTAAACCATTATCCAATTATCTCTCCGATTCCAATCCTATCAAATTGTTCCAACTATCCAAAAAGATAGCCGACCTGTTCGATCAATATACGGTCTATCGCCCGGAGATGATCATGCAATGGGAACAGGATCAACAGCAAAACCATTGGCAGGCAATTCTGTGGCGCACGCTTTTTAATGATGACTCTATTCATCTGGCACGACTTAAACAATCATTATTTAAAAAACTAACGGAAACAAACATTCAAGAAGAGCTCTTTCCTCAAAGGGTTAGTATCTTTGGAATCTCAGCGCTTCCACCATTTCATACCGATCTTTTCAATGCACTCTCTACTGTTACTGAGGTCAATTTTTTTGTGCTCAATCCCTGCGCAGAATACTGGGATGACATTCTCTCAGAAAAAGAGATCACTAAACTCCTGAACAAAAATCTAAAAAGGCGAAAGAAAAGAATCTCCGAAACACAGCTTCATTTAGAACGTGGAAACACCCTTCTTTCTTCATGGGGAAAGTATGGACGCGATTTTCTGGCCAGACTACATCAGTACTCACCTGAAGAGTACTCATTTCCTATAGATAATGAAAAAGAAACTCTTCTGGCTACCGTTCAATCCGATATCTTGAATCTCCGTGAGCGTGGCACTCCGGAATATCCTCCCTGCGAAGTGACAGAAAATGACAATTCGATTCAGATCCATTGCTGCCATAGTCCCATGCGGGAAGTGGAAGTATTGTATGATAACATACTGAACTTTTTTCGGTCATATCCTGGCCTGCAACCATCGGACATCGTGGTAATGTCACCAGATATCGAGACCTATGCTCCCTATATTGATGCAGTATTTGGATCAGTTCAGGATCCTGCCTTGAGAATTCCCTATACTCTGGCGGACCGAAACATACGGGTTGAAAGTACGATTGCAGAATCATTTCTGACACTTCTGGAGCTGCCCGGATCCCGCTTCGCTGTTTCTTCAGTAATTGATCTGCTTGAAACCAGAGAGATTCAATCCGCATTTTCCATCTCAGAAAATGATCTTCCCGTGATAAAAAAATGGATTTCAGAAACCGGGATCCGATGGGGAATCGACAAGCACACCAAAGAACGGCTCAATTTACCTCCATTCGATGAGAATACATGGAGTTATGGTTTGAACAGGCTGCTTATGGGTTATTCCCTGCCTTCAGGTGATCAGTTTTCATTCATGGATATCGCCGGTTACGATCATCTTGAAGGCTCTCAGAGTGAGATCCTGGGTAATTTTCTGGACTTTATAGAGAAACTCACTGAGTTCATGACTTATCTTGAGCAAGATCACACCCTTATAGAATGGTCTGAAATCCTGATAAGGTATTTGAACTCATTTTTCAAGACCGATCAGGATCATCAAAACGATCTTTTTACGGTCCAAAATACACTGATAGAACTGGATTCAATCTACAAAGATTTGAATTATACAGAAAAAGTTCCTCTGGATATATTAAAAAACTGGCTCAGCTCTAAACTTCAGCAGCAAAGCATTCGCCCGGCATTTATCACCGGAAATCTCACTTTCTGTGCTTTACTGCCCATGCGCAGTGTTCCTTTCAGAATCGTCTGCCTGCTGGGTCTTGATGATCAGACCTTTCCAAGGCGTTCTCCCTTCTTATCCTGGAACCTGATCGCAGCTAACCCCAAACCAGGTGATCGCTCCCTGGAGCTGGAAGACCGGTATCTATTTCTTGAAGCACTGCTCTCAGCAAGGGATCTTCTTTATATCAGCTACACAGGACAAAGCCCTTATGATAATGTCTCCAGACGCCCTTCGGTTATTATTGAAGAACTTCTGGATTACCTGGATAAATCATTTCTTATCAATACATTAAATAACAACATCTCCTCTGCCGATAAAGAATCGGAAAACAATTCCCAGGCTTCCGATAATTCCATAACTTCTTCATTAAATAGTAGTTACTATCCTTCCATAAGAGAAACTATTATCACAAAACACCGTCTTCAGGCATTCAGTCCTGCGTATTTCGAAATGGGTTCAAAGCTGTTCAGTTTTAGCACAGACAACTATCTGGCAGCTCTAAATGCAGGTAAGATAAACGAGACCGCAGAGCCCTTTTTCACCAGTCCATTGCCAGAACCGGATCTGGCTTTCAAATCCTTGCAAATTAACGAGCTATGCCGCTTCTTTCAGAATCCTGCAAGATATCTCCTACAAAGGAGACTACACATCAGTCTGGATTTGCATCACGTTAATTTTGACGATGATGAACCATTTGATATTTCAGGAATTGATCGGTATAAACTAACCGGGAAACTGATCGATAATCTTTTATCCGGCATGCCTGTTGAAGAGTGCTATAAACAGTTTAAAATCATGGGAGAACTTCCCCATGGAACCGTGGGAAAACATCATTTTGACATTATTTCCAGAGATGTCTCCGATTTTGTGGACAGCCTCAGTTCGTTCAAAGTTGAGCCCCAACTGGATAATCTTTTAATTGATAATGATTTATCCGATTTTCACCTTTATGGCTCGATTCAAAACATCTGGAAAAACCACCAGCTTCAATACAGGTTCGCCCGTTTTAAAGCGGCTGATCTTCTTAATCTCTGGGTAAGACATCTGCTTGTAAACCATTTCGGATCAGCTTCTTATCCTAAAACAAGTCTTATGTTAACCCGCGATGAATGTATCCGGTTTGGCGAAGTAAAAGACAGTGAGCAATTACTCCATAAACTATTGGATTTATATTGGAAAGGACTCAGTTCCCCACTGCTCTTTTTCCCGGAATCTTCATGGGAATTTGCAGAAACGATCCTGCTGCAAAATAAACCGGAAGACGCTGCTCTTTATAACGCGCTAAAAAAATGGAATGGTGATAGTTTTATGTCGATTCCCGGAGAATCTCAAGATCCTTATAACTCCTTGAGTTTTGGTTCAATAGATTCACCACTTGAGAAAGAGGATTTTAAATTAACCGCCATGGAGATCTTCGAACCCCTTATATCAAATATGGAACTGGGATGGGATGTAACTAAATGAGTAGTATAGCCATTAAAGAAACTGAATCTCTGCCGCAATTCGACCTGATAAACACCCCTCTCAGCGGGCACATCCTAATCGAAGCCAGTGCAGGGACCGGAAAAACCTACACCATCTCCCGACTGTTTCTAAGACTGCTTCTGGAAAAAGAGTATCTCCCATCCTCCATACTGGTGGTTACTTTCACCGAAGCTGCTGCAAGTGAGTTGAAAGAAAGAATCTATGATATTGTAAAAAAAGCACTTAAAGCATATTCGTGCGGTTCTTCCGATGATCCGCTTCTAAAATCATTGATTACCAGAATCGATTCCGAAAAAGCCCTCCCCTTGCTCCAGAACGCACTCTATAACTTTAACACCGTGTCGATCCACACGATTCATGGTTTCTGCCAGAAAGTGCTTTATGAAAACTCGTTTGAAAGCGGAGCTGCTTTTGAATCTACAATCATAACCGATCAGAACTCATTGATTCAGGAGATAGTACATGATTTCTGGCGAATTAACTTCTATTCAGAAAAACCATCCTTTTTAGCTTATGCCATTAATAATGGTATTAGCCCCAATACATTTCTGGATCTTACCAGGGCAGCAGGTCGTTTTTTCCAGAACTTGAAAGTTATTCCTGAAATCACTCAAAGCGAAGATTCTTCCAGACAGGAAACCTCTTTTAACCAGTCATTTCAAGAACTTAAGTCAAACTGGAAAGAGTGCAGAGATTCTATCCTCAAGATTTTTGAAAGCGGTAGTCTTAAGGGGACCAAATACAGCCAGAAGATTATCCAGGAACTTATGGTTTCGATGAATACGATGCTTGAGTCGGATGTCGCAGATCCTACACTTTTTAAGCGTTTCGAAAACTTTACTACACCAGTGTTGGTTAATTCTACCAAAAAAGGCTTTACTCCACCGGAACATCACTTTTTCTTATTGTGTGATAAACATGCAGAATATGCGGAGCAGTTGAGAAGCTGTTTCGATAATAGAATCTTACAACTCCAGATAAGTTTCCTCTCCTATTTAAATCAGGAACTTATTAGCCGTAAAAAAACCAGGGGACAGCTTTTTTTTGATGACCTTCTCAGGAATGTTCATACCGCTCTGACTTCAAGCAAGCAAAGAGGAGAACTCATCGATAAACTCCGGGAGACCTATAAAGCAGCACTGATCGATGAATTCCAGGATACCGATTCGGTTCAGTATCAGATCTTTTCTCTCATTTTTGATAATAACTTGCCACTTTTTATGATAGGTGATCCCAAGCAGTCTATCTATGGATTCAGAGGTGCCGATATCTTCACCTATCTTCAGGCGTCTCAAAAAGTTTCCGCCCGATATACATTATTGAAAAATTACCGCAGTGATCCATCCCTGCTGTCTGCACTCAATACCCTGTTTTTACGAAGCGATCAACAGTTCGTGCATCGCGATATAGAGTATACCGAAGCGATTCCCGGTAAACCGGATTCACCACAACAGGTTATTATTGATGAAGTTATTCAGCCTGCGCTAAAATTTATACTGGTTGATGATCAGGCTTCAGATAAAAAAACCGATAAAACCACCCTGATCTGCCATTCGGTCACCTCCGAGATTTCTGAACTGCTCTCTAAAAGCCTTCAAGATAAGGCATTCATCACCTCCAGAAAGATTAATCCTTCCGATATTGCAGTTCTGGTGAGAACTAACCGGGAAGCCGAGGCAATCCAGCAGAGTCTTTCTTCAGTGCATATTCCATCTGTTATAGACAGCGGTAGCAGTGTTTTTGAAACCGAAGATGCACTCTATCTGGAAAGGTTCCTTACCGCCTTACTCGAGCCTACCCGTTCAGAGCTGATTAATGCTGTATTGGCTACTCCCTTTTTCGGGCTCAATGCAAATGCGATCGAAAATCTGGCATCAAACCAGCAGGAATGGGAGAACTACGTCTCAAAATTTCTCCATTACCATGAATTATGGCGTGATTATGGTTTCATGTACATGTTCCGAAATTTTCTGGCACAGGAGCATATCCGACCAAAGCTTCTGGCAACAGAACAGGGCGAACGACACCTGACCAACATACTTCATCTTTCTGAACTGCTGCATCTGCAGGAGAATCAGAAACAGGCAGGAATGACCAATCTGCACTCCTGGTTTTTGCAGAAAATCACCGATAACACCATACAGGTCTCCGATGAAGAGATACTGCGACTGGAAAGCGATAAAGATGCGGTAACCATTCTTACTATTCATAAAAGCAAAGGCCTGGAATATCCGATAGTGTTCTGCCCGTTCTGGCACAATTCTGAATTAAGTAGTAGAGCAATCGCCTGTACTTTTCACGACCCGGATTCTGATAACGTGCCGGTGCTGGCAATCGGTACCGAAGAGATAGGCAGGAATCGCCAGTTGATCGAAACCGAAATTCTGGCTGAAAACATGCGGCTTCTGTATGTGGCTCTTACCCGGGCAAAAGCGCTTTGCTATGTGGTTTGGGGAAAAATTCGCGGTGAAGAGAGTTCGGCTCTCGCCTACCTTCTTCATAAGAATCTTATCGAAGACGACTTCTCATTACCCGCACTGAAAGAAAAAGTGAAATCTCTCTCGTTTGAGCAGATCCGGCAGACACTCTTAGAAATCAGTAACCAGAATAAATCGATTGCGGTTCTGCAAAATGAGGACGAGCCGAAGAAGGTGTTAATTCCGCAAACTGATCAGAAACAATTGGCATGTTTAAAACTGGAAAGCGGTGTTCCTGAATCCTGGAAGATCTCCAGTTTCAGTTCATTGACCAAAAACCATTATATACCGGAATCTCCTGATTATGATTTCAGCCCGGAGTTTAATGATATTCCTGGAAATGATACAGAAAACGAGGATCACACAATCTTTAATTTCCCCAAGGGATCGGTTGCAGGAACTTTTCTTCACAGCATTTTTGAACAGATCGATTTCTCTGATCCCAACTCGATCCAGGAGAAGGTCGATCTGGAGAGTCTTCTGGATCTTTATGGATTTGACCGCTCATGGAAACCGGTGATCTCAAAGCTGGTGAACGATACATTGAATGCTCCTCTAAAAGACGGCTCAGATGTTTTCCGGCTTTCTGAGATTCCTGATAGCTCTTGCAGAAAAGAGATGGAATTTTATTTTCCCCTGAAAAAGATCACTCCATCAGATCTGACTCGGCTCTTTTCGGGCCAATTGCAAACCGATCTGTTCTCTTCTGATTATCAGGCGGAAGGGTTACATTTTTCACCTTCTGCCGGTTTCATGAAAGGATATATCGATCTGTTCTTTGAGAGAGATGGTCGGTTTTTCATTATAGACTGGAAATCGAATCATTTGGGGAATCGATACGAGGATTATAATTCCGAGTCACTAAAGGAAACCATGAAATCTGAGCATTATATCCTTCAGTACCACATCTACCTGACTGCCATCGATAAATATCTTCAACTCCGGTATAAGGGATATAGTTATGAGAAGAACTTTGGTGGAGTCTATTACATCTTCTTGAGGGGCATTGATGGAAAAAGTGATAGTGGAGTTTATTTCGACAGGCCGTCGGCGGAGATGGTAAAGAGACTGAGGGAGGTGCTGATCGGGTAAGAAGTATACTCCATTTAGTCATTCCGAACTTACGTTACTACTTATTAGTCCATTACGCATTCGAGAAGGATCAGCGCTTAAAATATGTTAGAACCAAATCAATAATAAAGAAAACAGGCCAAATTATCGTAATTCTTGAAGAGATATCAAGCAGTCCGCAATTAGAAGTAAATATGCGATAGCAATCCGAAGCGTTTCGCGAAGGATTGGGGAAAAGAAGATGTCTTCAATTAAGGAATATTTTAAAGAAGAAGGTCGCAAAGAAGGATTTGAACAAGGACTCAAACAAGGTGCTGAACACTGGTTTAAACATGGTATTGAGCAAGGATCTATACAAAGTACTGAACAAATCGCTTTAAACATGTTAAAAAATGGAGAACCTGCAGAAAAGGTTGCACTATATACAGGTTTATCTATCGAAAAGATTGCTTTTCTTAATAAACGAATAATGAAAAACGACGACTGATTTTTTGGAAAACACACAAGGGTTACTGTTTAGAGGGATAAAAGTAAAGGGTGATAAGAGAATCACCCCTGGACTTCTTGTGCAGGTTCTTGATCGAACGATTTTAGCAGTTGGATAAACGGTTCAGCGCGTTCTTGGGAGAGCCATGTTTTTTGCACTTCGAGAAGATCTTCAAGGCCAAGTTTTTCGATTGAATGTGGATATTTTTCACAAGCTTTTTGATATGCAATTAGTGCATCACTGTCTCTTCCACAAGCTGCAGTGAATAAATTTACCATAAATGGTGAAATGCAGAATATCTGATGGCAAAAAATGTGGCTATAACAACTAAACCGGAAAAATAAGTACTAATATCAAAACAATATCTAACCAAAAGTAATCTTAACGAAATTTCTCTACGAAGAAATCGGAAATGTTAAAACCCCTTATTCTTCGATGAACCTTGTTTGACAATATAGTACAGTCTATTTAAAGCTGCAGGCTTTACAATTATTATAGGTCACAGGGCATAAACCCCGTGACCGTTTTTAAAAAGAATCACATATTGATTTGGCAAAAGAAATTACCCGGCAACCGTTTCTGTTTCTTCCGGTTTCTCTTCGCTATCCTGATCTTTATCAGGAGTTTCAGACAAGCCTGCACTCCTGTTTGCTTCTGCGATAATCTGGTTCAAGGGAAAGGTTAGTTCGGTAAAAGGGCTTTCCCCCACTTCTATGTTATATCGGATATGTTCCATCAGAGCGTTAAAATGCAAATTTAAGCTACGATATGCATCTATACTCTTTTTTCCATCCTGAGTACTGAGTTCTCCGTCTTTTTTGGAAACCGTCTTTTCAAAATCATCCTGGCTGTCTATCAACGCCTTAATCTCTGCACCTATTCCAAGAGTGTTAATTGCCGAAACAGCCTCGGGTCCTTCAAGTTCCTTAAACAGTGCTTTAAGCAGGACGTTTTCTCTGGAATAACTCTGGTTGGTGACGTTCTTTCCCAATTTTCTAAAGATATGCAGCAACACTTCGCATGCCCTGATTATATCAGGATTTTCAGAGAGATTTTTTTTACTTTTTATCAGGTCAAGTACTCCTGCATACACTGCATCTCTTTTTTTATCCTTTTCCAAAACGATTTTTGTGTAGCTGCTGGCTTTCGACCGTGTAGTAGCCTTCTTGATATTTTCCTGTTCAGTATCGATTCTGCTGAGAACCTTACTGATAAACTCGTTAGATGATAGAACCGGAGAAACAGTATTAGTGATACGTGAAACATAGCCGCTCTTCAGTCTGGTTGGCAGACCGCTGTAATTGAAGGACAATAGAGATTCGGCCATAATAAAGCCTCCTTTTTAAGGTGAGAATAAGAGAATAGAAATAAGCCGGCCAAAACAAAGGAAAGAGAGAACTGGTGAGAAATAACGGCCGGATTTTGTAAGCTTATTTGTTATATAAATCATGTACCTTCAAAATGCAAGAACTGTAATGATAAAAGGTATAAAAATAGATTTATAATACCAAATCGGAAAAATTGAAATCAATATCAAAACAATATCTAATCAGAAGTAATCTGAATAAAATATCTATACTAAGAACCGGTAATGATTAAAAATTCCTTAGCCAATCATTCAAATTCCAAAACAGGAAAAGAACAGGAATGGAGGTCTCTTTCGGGACACTACTTATCTGATTAGATAGCTGAGTGGTTACAGGAATTCTACTCCCACTGAAGAGACAGAGGAAAACCAGCTACCTCAATTAAAGTAATTTTCATCTTTTTCGTTTCAATTTGGCCAAATTCCTTTTAGTTAATTACCAAATAAATTGTATGATATCAGTTTTTCCGCTGAATCGGTAGCTCACAAAATGTTTGATGGTGTTTCATCTGATGAAATGCTACCTAACAAAAAATTTGGTACCTATTCATTCGCTTGAATGTATGCAAATTTTTTGCATGGTAACAATAAAGCTGATTTGTGACCAGTCTGCAAAATATTTGGAACCTATCTGGAAGATGAAATCAGGGCAAATAAAATATTTGGTATGTATTCAGGTGCCTGAATGGCAGGTAATTTCTTGTTTGGTAACAATTGCGTGGATTGATCGATATCATACAACTTTTTGGCATACTCTCAAGCCGATGAATTGGTACCCACACAACTTATTTGATTGCTTTCAATTTGAAGAATCCAATCTGCGACTTTAACGAATTGAAACCAGGTTTTTATTAGCTTTAATCTATAAATTCCCTGCACCCTCCCTATGGCGTTTTACTTGAGGTTAGCCGCTAATTTTCAGGTTCATGGCATTCCTCTGTCCCCAAACCCTTAACGAAGAGCCCTCCCGCAAAAACCAAAATTTATAGGAAATCCGGTAGATCCAGACTCTGTCTATCAAATATTAACCACTCCTTGCTGCCGCCATCTATGCAATCTTCTGAGCCAGAAATTGTGTGTCATATCATCCATGGTTCCTCTTCGTAGAGTGCCATATTCTCCTGAACACGATTACCACTCGCTCTTATGAATCTGTCATTCTCCCATTTTGACGGATTGTTCTTTATATAATTCCGTATCCTCAATAATTCTTCCTCATTACGGATGATATGTTCCCAATAATTTCTCTGAAATAATTTTTTAGGACTCGGTCGCCAATTATTCTCTTTCACCCCGCGAATGTACTCAACTGTGACAATTGATGAAAATGCCCCTAAAATGTCGCCCAATGCTTTCCCCTTCGGGGCAATGATTTGCAAAATCGCATGAAAATGGTTGGGCATAACCACATATTGATCTATCCGTATATTATCGAAACGTTCCGGCAATATTAACCATTGATGTTCGACCATCTTCCCGGCATCATTCAACTGCATTTGACCACCGGTTACTTTGCCAAACATATAATAACGATACTGTGTACATAACGTAGCAAAATAGTACCCCGGTGACGAATAGTCATATCCCTTGAGGCGGATCGATCTTCGGTGATGAATTGAGATTCCTTTGAACTGTTTGAAGCAACTGTAGCCATCACATAACAAAACTTGTCCACAGTCACATCACTGAGTCCCAGACTTTTAAGTTCCTCAGCTAAAATGTTGGCCAGATTAAACTGTTTTTCAGAACTGGGAAAGGTAAATGATTCCGGATCAGATTGAGTATCAATTTTTACATACCGGCAAAAGCGATCGATCAGTTTCTGTTTCATTTTTTGGCCTTTTCAGAGTGTATAACCGGTTTAAAGAACACTTTCTAAATTCAATGTAATTAGCCTGATAACAATAACTTGCATAAAGTACAAAGCATGCTTCATTTTTATAGTTCGATGTAATTAGCTTCCATTGAATACAAAGCCAGGGTGAATCGAAGGGAACTTAGAAACACTTGTACCTCCCAATCATTTTCCCCAACCTGAAATGTAGAACTGGAAATAAACTACTGGAAGAGTCAATTACCCGGGCCTGAATGTGAAAATAAATGAAATCTTTTCACCGTTGTTTTTTATTGTTTTTATTCTGCGTCTTTTGCAGTATGGCGAAAGACAGCAGTTGGCACTATTCAATCGATGGAAATTTTCTGATCACACTTAATACTTTCAGTGACAATTGGACAGGCTCGAGTGCAGGTTCGGTCATCTGGGTTTCGAAGCTTCATGGGATCTGGAAACGCCAGCTCACTAGCTGGATATTATCTGAAAACACTCTGAAACTGGCCTTTGGTCAAACCAGAGTACAGGACAAAAAAAGTAAAAAATGGTCATCACCAGAAAAATCATCAGATAACATAAATTTTCTGTCACTTTTAAAATTCAATGTCGGGGGATTTATCGACCCATACATATCCTGGAGTCTTAACAGTCAGTTTTTAGATAACCACATTGATTCTCATGTTGTATATATGAATCCGTTAGAGATTACTGAAAGCTTCGGTCTTGCACGTGACCTGATAAAAACGGGAAATGTGTTCTGGAATTTTCGCCTGGGATCTGCATTACGGCAGAAGATAGATATGAATTATTTTTATGCAGGTGATTCAATAAGACCGGGATACTTTGGAACAGATATTATTAATGATGGAGGGGCTGAACTATTTTCTGAACTTCGGTTGCGAAGCGGGAATTTCTTCAGATTTTCAGCAAAGCTGCGCCTTTATCAGGCTTTTATAAGTACTGTAGCACTAAAATCCTCTCTCAATGATTTCTGGCGTTATCCGGATATAAATCTTGAGTGTTCTGTTAATTTGAATATAACCAAAAATATTCTATTTAATTACTACATTAATGTAGTTTATGATAGAGAAACCAGCATAGATGCAAAATTTAAACAGTCGATGGGTGCAGGATTGGGGATCAATTTCTCCAGCAGGAAGAAAAAATAGTATCTGCATCGGTTTTAGTTTTTTCGGTAGAGAGCATCAACTTCTACCTTACAAAGTACCACGATTCCAGGGTAACAACTTGAATTCAATAGAAAATTAAACAAGCACCAGTGTAGTATTTTTAAGGAGGAGTAATATGTATCAAAAAAAGGAGTATATCAAAATGGAGACAGCGATCCGTTTAAAACAGAAAATCAATTCAGAAAAGTTAGTGATCTCTTGCCCTGAAATAAGGAAACTTATCGGGCAGGAAGTGGAGATTCTGATTCTGGTAAAAGGCAGTGTTGATGAGGATGGGGCCCCGCCCAAAGCTTTACAGAACTCTCCTCATATAGCCGGTTCGTTGATTCTTGATCAGGAAGCAATGCGACAGATGCTTGAAAGCAGATTCAGATAGACCTTCAGCTTTGAGATTAGAGATTTTGGATTTCAGTTTCAAATCTGGAAATCTTTAATCTCAAATCTGAGATCTTCATTTGGTCCTCTCATTTGTACTTCAGTTTAAACCCGAGAATGATGATTGCAGAAATCAGGGTCAGCAGGTTAGACAAGATTACCGGCCATTGTTTCAGATAAATCCCATAAATCAACCATAAAAGAACTCCTATGGTGAAAAGCAGGAACATCCACAAAGAGATGTCTCTGGTAGAGCGGGTTTTAAAAACCCGGATGACCTGAGGGAAAAATGAGATAGTGGTAAATGATCCGGCAATCAGGCCGATGATAGTAACAAAATCCATGAAAAGGGGCTCCTTTGATGATTGGGGCGTTTCGATTAAATAATTTGATTATTCACTTCTCTGAATTTAGTATTTGCCCCTGATATGTTTTCAAATGGATGAAATATAATTGGTAAGCCGTGGTTGTTTTTGTTTACTTCGATTCTTGTTACAGAAAGATCGGATCTGGGAAGAAATAAACTGTAATTTTCATAGCTGTTACCCCTGCTTGAGAGGCTGAGCTTTTTTTATTTCTCCGGAATTGATTTTTTAAGAACGGAATGTATTTTTAGCCATTGAATGTGAAATTTAACATTTTTTGTCGTCCAGGATAGTTCTGAAATAAGCTGTAAAACTCAGTCATTTCTATATTATAAAAAGGGGCAGGTGCATGTTTGGATGTCATATTGGCAAACTCTTTCAGGTAACAGTTTCGGGTGGTTCGTACCAGGAAGGTTTGACTTCGGTTGTTCAGGGAATTCCTTCAGGAATGCTTATTTCAGAACAGGAAATTTATGGTGATCTGCTCCTTAGAAAACCGGGTGCAGATGAGCTTTCTTCTCCACGAAAAGAACCTGATCTGCCTGTAATCTACACAGGGCTCAATTCTGCTGATACCATTGAAAATGCCGGAAACGAAAACCATACCAATGGAACCCCTCTTACCATTCTTATTCCAAATCTGGACAGACATTTTATTCATATTAAGCAATACCAGGATACCAACAGAACTCCTCGTCCGGGCCATGCCTCTTATGCATCCTTCATGAAATACGGGCCTGATGATGATTCCATTGGCGCCGGAATTTTCAGCGGCAGATATACTTCTGCTATAGTGGCTGCAGGATTTATAGCAAAGAAGATTCTTTCATATTCGGGAATAAAGGTGTTTGCTTTTGTAAAAGAGATGGCTGGGGTACGCTGTCCTGAGATGGACTATCAGGTTATACAGGAAAAATGTGATTCATATAAAAAGATGCGCTGTGATCACGATCCCTTTTATCAGGAAATCTATGCAAAGAACCGTATCAATATGTCTATGCGTTTCCTGCAAAAGATGAGTATCTTTGCTCAGATCGAACAGGAAATTGATGCTATCCGGGATAAAGCACCGGTTATGGATCACCAGAAGATAAGAGAACAATACGGTGTGCATGCTGTTGTCAATTGCCCCGATATTGAAATAGCCCAGGAGATGGTAGATGCAGTTAATCGGATTTCTGCTACTGGAGATTCTGCAGGAGGAATCGTGGAAGTAGTTGCCACAGGAGTTCCGGTTGGACTTGGCGAACCGGTTTTCGACAAACTGGATGCAGAATTAGGAAAACTGCTTGGACTGGGAGCGGTTAAAGGGGTTGAAATCGGCGCAGGATTTGCGGTTAAAGACATGACCGGATATCAGTCTAACGACCGTATGCATTCTGAGAATAACAAAGTTATTTTTGATTCAAACAACGCTGGCGGTATTACTGGTGGATTAGCCACCGGTCAAAACATCATAGCCAGAATTGCAGTCAAAGGTACTCCTACCATCGATAAGAAACAGACTACGATCGATAAATATACCCTGGAAAACAAGGAATTGGCTGCGATAACTCGTAGAGATCCGACTATAGTGGCCCGTATCTGGCCAGTTGCAGAAAACTATGCAGCTATAGTATTGTTGGATCAGCTTATTGCTCATTATGGTTATCAGACGCTTAGAAAAACCATTAAATAGGTTTAGAAGCTGAATAATCTTTTCTGATCTGATTTTCTTTTAAGGCCGGATTATTCATTAAAACTATTGAACAAAGCGGATGAATGAAATTAATATCAATGATGTATACAAAATACTATTTTGGGAGTATGTTTTAGACCGCAGCTATTTTTGATGCATAAGCGATGAACTGCAGTGAAGCGTTTCTGCACTAAATCGGGCACAAAGAGTTGCTAGCTGGAAGGGTAGTTGTATGCGATTTATTTATGCGTTTCAATTGATGTTCTTACTTGGTTTCTCCTCAATACCACTCATTGGAAATCAGTTCATTTTTGCTCAAAATGATGATTTTGATATTGAGACTGATGACTGGCCTGATTTCTCAGCAGATGAAGTGGGAGATGAGTCTTTCTCCGAACCAGTAGAAAGTACACCTGTGAGTAAGCCGGAACCGGTAGAGAGTAAAGTGGCAGAACCGGTAAAAGACGTGCAACCTGCTGCATCACCGGTTTATTCCAAACCACCGGAGCCTGTCCAAACGCAGCCATCGTATTCATCCACCCCTGCCCCAGAGCCGGATAAAACTAAACCAAAACCTGTGTACCAGGCATCAGTTTCGCAAAATATTAAACGTGCAGGCCCACCGCTTATGATGATAGCCAGGCCTACATACGCCCCCTACTCCAGTGAACAAAAGACCATGTATATATCTGCCATTGCAGAAGCATATTTTCATTTCAAACTTGGAGCGCTCACACAAATCCAGGTTATTCCGCAGGAAAGAATAGCCAATCATGTTCAATATTTCAGAGATTTTTCCCGCCGTATCTCCAGAGCTTCCTATATCGAAGCTGCCAAAAAGCTGGGTGCCACATATCTCATCTACCATGAATATGAACCGCAAGGGAAAAAAATTCAATATGATCTTGAACTTTACTCAATTTCTGACAACCAGAAACTCTATTCTACAAAAAAGGAAATTGATCTTGGCGATTTTGAATCGGGGTTGCTTGAGTGTGTAAACGACATCGCATCAACTATCGTACAATCGATTCCCTCAAGTGTTAATAAGGTTTTTGCTGAAGATATTCTGGGAAACAATTCCAAAGCTATCGAAGCCCTTGGAGCGCAAATCGCTGCAGAGGGTGATTATTCCAAAACAAGGGCTGAAGCTGCAGTTGCCGGCTATGAAAAAATCTGTAACCAGAATTCTAAAATGCATCTGGCAGCATTCGTAGCTGCTAATGCTTTTGCCAGAGCTGGCCAGTTCGAGAAAGCAGTAAATTACCAGAGAAGGCTCATTTCTACTTTTGGTAATGGGTATCCGGGGCTATATCTGAAAATTGCCAATTATTACAAAATGCAAAAAAGCTATAATGATGCTCTTGATGCGGCAGAAGAAGCCAAAAGACATCCTGATCTTGATCTTCCTGCCAGCGCAGTTATTGCAGGTATTTATGAAGCCAAAGATGATCTGAGCCGGGCTCTGAGTGAATACCAGACCATTCTGAAAAAAGGTGGTGAAGATGCAAATATCTATTTTGATCTGGCTCTGGTAAGCATAGGTCTGAAAAACATCGCGCAGGCTAACAACTATCTATCCAAGGCAGCAAGTGCCGGGCGAGAACTGGACAGAAGTGACTATTACGAACTTGGTCTCAGATATGTCGAAATGGGAGCCAATGATGAAGCTATCGATGCATTTAATAACAGTTTAGGTATTCAGCAGGATAACGAAGATGCCTGGCTTCAACTGGCTCAGCTCTATGACAAAATGAATCGTCAGACCGATGCTGCTGAATGTTATATCAGTCTTTTTCACATGAATAATTCCGCCAATAAAGATTATCTGGTGAAGGCTGGTCTTATCTATGAATCGCTTAACATGCCTGACCGGGCCAAAGATGTTTATGATCTTTACCTGGCCAGACAATATAATAATCCTGAAGTGTCGGTTCGGTTGGCAAAAATCGAGGTGGCTAATCAGAACTGTAAACGTGCTATCGATCTTGTCAACGGTATCGATACCAATTCGACATATGGATACGATGTGAAAAAAATCTATGAGTCCTGCAAACATGAACGCCGTGTTGTGGTAGTAAACAAAGACGATCCTGCACAGAAAGGATGGGCAGCTCTATTTGCCTGGAGACTGGGTTCCAGTCTTCTTACTGCCGCTGGAGCCGGTACGGGCTTCTTTTTCAATAAAAAGCTTGAAGATGTCAACCAACAATATAATGATGCCAAATATCAACCAACTGTTATGAATTTAAATAGCGACAGGGAAACATACAAAACCGTAAGAAATCTCTGTTATCTGGGAGGAGCAGTTGGCCTTACCAGCCTTACCGCTTCAATCGCTTTACCAATTATTTCCCGGAAGTGAGGTATTTATGTCGTTGAATACAAAAATCATCCTTTTTTTGTCGTCTCTGGTGATATTTATCGCCAGTTGTGCTAAAGTTGAATATACCAACCCTCTTGATCCTAAAAGCGAAAACTATGTAGGACCTGATTCCTCTGCAGATGATGACGGTGATGGTATCGCTAATTATTTTGACGAACATTCAGAGTATGTTAAAAAGGATAAGGATAACCCTGTCATTGAACTTCTGGGAAAAAATCCTGATACTCTGAGATTTAAGCTAAGTGAACGGGCTAAATTCGACGAGAAAAAAGAACAACTCAAAAAAGATTTTAAATGCTATGATCCATCGGACAAAACCGTTGACAACAGCGATGTAGTAGTCGAGGATAACGTGCCATTTGTCGCTGGGAATAACTACGATATTAAATATTCTGTCTCTGATACTTCTGGTAACTTTACCAGAGTCATCAGAAACATAGTGGTCATAATTCTACCGGAAGATGATACAACGCCACCAACGATTTCTCGTAATTCATCACTGGTATCACAAGATAACACTGTTGAAGTTACCCTGGGTGACAAAATTTTTGACTTTATAAATTATGTCAACATCTACGATGATGATAATTCCGTTTTCAAGATAGGTGAAAATGTCACTCTGGAAGGTGATGACAAATTAAATTTGAATAAAGTAGGTAAATACCCGGTCAAATACACTGCAAAGGATAAATCAGGCAATAAGAGCAGCATTACTATTTACTTTGATGTAATAGATGATGGCGGCAATCATTCTGATGCACAAATTTTTATCCAATATGATGGAAAAGATATTCCTGATGGCCATGTTTTTGAATACACTCTTCCGGATGTCTCTTTTGATCTTAAACTTTTAACCTGTAAAGCTTATGAGATTATCAATAATGAGCCTGTCGATCTTCCGACAGAACTCGACTGTGATTTTGTTAACAATAAAGCAGGCCAATATCATGCAACATTTTCGGTTATAGGTAGAGATGATGTAGATCCTAAGTCTGTCTTCATAATAATTTATGAATCCGGAACTACGATATGTGATACCGCAATCACTCTGGAACTTAAAGGCGAGTCTACAATTGAGGTGAAAATAGGGGAAGAATTCAAGGATCCAGGGTTCACCGCCACTATGAGTAAACCAAAAGAAATGGATGTCTCCAGCAAGGTAGAGGTTAATCCTACTAAAATTGATACTAAAAAAGAAGATGTAATTAAGATCTCCTACGAGATCAAATACTGCGATGGAAATAAAACTATAAGTAAAGAAAGGACTGTGAAGATAGTTAAATCGGATAAAGAGGATACTAAAGCACCAGAAATCAAACTCAAAAAGAGCATTGATACTGTCACCGTGGGGACCAAATACAGCGAATATAAATCCAGAGACACTGGTAATACGGTAACAGATGATGTGGATGGCAAAATAAGCTGGAGTAAAGTAGAAATTGATACGTCTGGGTTCAAAACATCCGAAGCCGGAACTTGCTCACTGGTTTACACAGTTAAAGATGCAGCAGGAAATAAAGGTAAAGCAGTGAAAAAGATCGTTGTGATCAGCGGTTCAAGCGGAGGCTTACTGAATAAATACGGCGTGCCTAGTAATTCTCCATTGGCCAACATGGAAAGCATGACTTTTACTACAGTAACTGTTGAAGGTTCAGGAGGACCATCAACCAGCAATATTCAGCACCTCAAAATCAATTTTAAGAATGATCAATGGGGTGATCTATGGGAATTTGCTATACAATTAAAATCTGGGAATCCTACCCATATCAATCTTATTGAAAAAGGAAAAGATAATTACAAATTTAAACAAAGTAATCCAGAAATGAAATTAAGCAGCACCGGTATTAACGGTTTTGATGCTGAATACTACGTTGTCTACACCAATAAAAAATTCGTCTGGGTAGAAAAGACTGGCAAATTTGCCATAATCTGGGAAGAATAAATCACCAATGGGCAGGGATCCTCCCCTGCCCGTTTTTAGCTTCTGGAACTTATATACCTCTGCAATTCCCTCATCGATTCATTTAATTTTCCTTCCACTATTTTCAGATAAAGCCAATTAATTGGCCTGTTGAAAAGACATTTCTGCTTGTAATAGATATTCACACCGTTTCTCCTGGGTACTACCCTGTATTCTATTCTGATGCCTAAAACCTGAGGAAAAACAGTACTGTTGTGATTAAATCTAAGCATTTCGATTACGACCATGTCTTTTTCTTTCAGAAGAGTTCGTCTGTAAACCGATCTGCTGGAATAGATCAGATATCTAAGATAAAACGATACCAGATATGAGTTTTTCTCTTCAGAAAGGAGCTCGATCTGTGACACCTGAGAGGAATATTTCACTAAATGATCAAATCCGAAAAGAATAGCCAGAACCGAATCCCTGGAAAGTGTACTCTGAAAATGACACGAATAACTGTATCCGTTCTCGTTCTGCTCTATTTTAAAATTTATCTGTTTTTCTCTGCCATCAATTATACCTGAAAAGAGGGAAAGGATGATCAGAATGGAATGTTTTTTCATTATTAAAGTCCTGAAAATGAAAGCCGATTCGCTTTATACATATACGATCAAATGGTATGCCGCAATCAGATTTGTGATTTAATGAACTATGATTTAAAAATTGTAGAATGGGATTTCAGATTCAGGATATGGGAGTGAGATTTTTAATTAGGATTGTTAAGGCAGGGTTTTACATTCAGCCTTACTCTTTATTCCACAATAAAGGCATTGCGGAAGGCGTAATATGGTTAGCGACTGCTGGAAAGAGTCGCTACCTCCTTCTTAAGGGTGAAGGTGCACGAGACCCGGATCGATTGAAGAATCGGTCCGGGTTTTTTATTGCTCTCCACATGCATTCATTTTATACATTTGTTTTTTTCAGAACTTCTACAATAATAATCACTTACAGGTCGTATAATTTATGGCGGCCTTTAAGTCGCTACTTCACATGCCTCCTTCTATAGGGTGAAGGTGCACGAGACCTCCGTCGGGTATTAATCCCGGCGGAGGATTTTTTTAGTGACCCATAGTACTTCTTATTTATGTCCTTTTTATGTTTGACTCCCACCTATCAAAACATTATTTTGTTGCAGAGCTTGAAAAACTTTTTCCTTCCAAGCAGCAAATGAAAAACAGTTTCGACCATTTTAAGATACCTATCCTTTCCCAAAGGGATGGGTATCTTTTTTTTTTGGTGTTTGAACATTTTTATTACTACTATATCCGTACTTTGGTGGAACAGTCAGGAATTTCCTGTAAAAAAGCGAGGTTTTTTTGAAAGGTATTATAGCGCTGGAAGACGGCACCGTTTTCGAAGGTGAATCATTTGGAGCAGAAGGTGTATCTGTTGGAGAGGTGGTTTTTAATACCAGCCTGGCTGGGTACCAGGAAGTCCTCACAGATCCATCCTACTCATCTCAAATTGTAACCATGACCAATCCATTAATTGGAAACTATGGAATTAACGACAGCGACGTAGAATCTCATCAGATTTTTGTAAGTGGTTTAATTGTAAAAGAAGCATGCAATTACCCATCTAATTTTACCTCTACAAAATCTCTCTCCGATTATCTGAAAGAAAACAATATAGTCGCTATTGAAGATATTGATACCAGAGCCTTAACAAGACATATCCGGATCGCTGGCGCAATGAAAGGGGTAATCTATGCCGGAAATGACCAGGTTTCTTATGATGCGCTGGTGGAAAAAGCAAGATCCTGGACCGGATTAGTCGGAGTCGATCTGGTAAAGAATGTGGGTTGTAAAGAAGCCTATGTCTGGAATGACAGCCCGTTCAGCAGCAGAAAAACCGAATCCCGCTTTTCTGTTGTAGCATATGATTTCGGAATAAAGCATAACGTCTTGCGCATTTTTGAATCACTGGGTTGCAGAGTTACAGTAGTCCCGGGGCATACCAGCGCTCAGGAAGTCCTTTCTTATGATCCGGACGGTATCTTTCTTTCAAACGGTCCCGGAGATCCAGCCGCAGTAAACTATGCCATCGAAAATATCCGCGCTCTGATAGGTAAAAAGCCGATTTTTGGTATCTGCCTTGGTCATCAGCTTTTAGCTCTCGCCCTGGGTGCAAAAACCTATAAACTTAAATTCGGCCATCGTGGAGCCAACCATCCTGTCAGAAACTTAGAAACAGGTACAATCGCCATCACTGCACAGAATCATGGTTTCTGTGTAGATATGGAAAGCCTTAAAAGTATTGGAATAAAAGCGAACCATATCAACCTTAACGATATGACCTGCGAAGGATTAATCGATACAAAAAGGAATCTGCTCAGTGTTCAGTATCATCCCGAAGCATCGCCTGGACCTCACGATTCTGGCTATATATTTGAGCAGTATATCTCGATGCTTGAGAAAAATTCTGTCAGGAATCATGCGGTTTATTCAGGTGCAAGATAGTGATCAGGAAAGTTTTGTAAATAAATCTTATCAATTTAAATATTTAACCACTACCCTATGTTGGTATTAATAAGGTTCGAAAGATTTTATGCCAAGAAGAAATGACATACATAGTATTCTGATTATTGGAAGCGGTCCCATCGTTATCGGGCAGGCGTGTGAATTTGACTATTCAGGAACACAAGCATGTAAAGCACTTAAGGAAGAGGGTTACCGGGTAGTGCTGGTAAATTCCAACCCCGCAACTATCATGACCGATCCTGAACTTGCAGACAGAACCTATATCGAGCCGATTACTCCGGAGATAATCGAGAAAATTATTGCACAGGAACGACCTGATGCAGTTCTTCCTACCATGGGAGGTCAGACAGGTCTTAATGTGGCCATGGAACTGGCTGAGAGCGGCGTTCTCCAGCGATACAATGTAAAGCTGATCGGTGCCGATGAAAAGGCTATTAAAAAATCGGAAGATCGGAGTGAGTTTAAAGAAGCAATGCAGAAAATCGGCCTCGATCTCCCGAAGAGTGCCTTTGCCTATAACCTTGATGAAGCGTGGCAGATCGCCAGAGAAATCGGTTTCCCACTCATTATCCGGCCCAGTTTCACTCTTGGCGGTACCGGTGGAAGTATCGTTTACTCAGAATCCGATTTTGAACGGGCTGCCCAGTACGGGCTTAACTGCAGCAGAATAAATGAAATTCTTATAGAAGAATCGGTGATTGGCTGGAAAGAGTATGAACTGGAAATCATGCGGGACAAAGCAGATAATGTGGTAATTATCTGCTCTATCGAAAATCTTGATCCAATGGGAATTCATACCGGAGACAGTATCACTTGCGCACCAGCACTTACCCTTACTGATCGTCAGTATCAAAAAATGCGTGATGCAGCCATTGCGATTATCAGAGAAATCGGAGTTGAAACAGGCGGCTCCAATATCCAGTTTGCAGTTAATCCGGAAAACGGCCGTATGGTGGTCATTGAAATGAATCCCCGTGTCAGCAGAAGTTCTGCCCTGGCAAGTAAAGCTACCGGTTTCCCGATCGCAAAGATTGCTGCAAAACTGGCGGTGGGATACACCCTGGATGAAATCAGAAACGATATCACCAGAGAAACACCTGCTTCTTTCGAACCTACCATAGACTATTGTGTAGTAAAGATCCCACGTTTCACTTTTGAAAAATTCCCGGAAGCAGATCCTACTCTGGGTGTGCAGATGAAATCGGTTGGCGAAACGATGGCCATTGGACGAACCTTTAAAGAAGCTTTACAGAAAGGTTTAAGAGGACTGGAGATTGGCCGTAAAGGACTTGATTTTGTTAAGTATCCTTACAAGACAACCGAAGAGATACTGGCAGCTCTTGCCATTCCCAAAGCAGACCGTCTTTTACTCATCCGTTTTGCTTTTGAAGAAGGGCTTACAGTAGAGGAGATCTCGAAAGCCTCCTTTATAGATCCCTGGTTCATAAACAACCTGTTCGATATTTTCCAGTTCGAAAAGAAGATAAGTCCGGCTCTTTTATCTGAAGATCAAGCCACTCAGAAGAAAATCATCAAAAAAGCAAAGGGGCTGGGTTTTTCCGATGCCCAGTTAGCAGAGCTTCTGGAAATGAATGAGCTTGATTTCAGAAATTTGCGTAAATCACTGGGTGTAATTCCAACATATAAACTGGTGGATACCTGTGCTGCGGAATTTGAAGCATACACCCCCTACTACTACTCTACTTATGAGCATGAAGATGAAAGTGTGGTCAGCGACAATAAGAAAATCGTAATTCTTGGTGGCGGACCCAACAGAATCGGCCAGGGAATAGAGTTCGATTACTGCTGCTGTCAGGCTTCATTTGCCCTCAAAGAGCTGGGTTACGAGTCTATCATGATCAATTCCAATCCCGAAACCGTCAGCACCGATTATGATACTTCCGATAAGCTCTATTTCGAGCCTTTGACATTCGAAGATGTCATGAACATAATAGAAAAAGAAAAACCAGTCGGAGTGATAGTTCAGTTTGGTGGTCAAACACCACTTAACCTGGCAAAAAGGCTTCTGGATGCCGGCGCCCCTATAATAGGAACCAGTGTTGAGTCCATACAGAGAGCTGAAGACAGGGATGAGTTTGCGGCCATGATCAGCAAACTTAATCTGAATCAGCCTGCCAATGGAATCGCGAAATCCACAGATGAAGCTATTGCTATTGCCCATAACCTGGGTTATCCGGTTCTCTTACGTCCATCTTTTGTTCTTGGTGGCAGGGCAATGCGTATTGTGTATGATGACGATGAGCTTCTTACATTTATCAGCGATGCAGTTGCTGCTGCAGAAAATCATCCGGTTCTGGTAGATAAATTTATCGCTGATGCAATCGAAGTAGACGTAGATGCGCTTAGCGATGGTAAAGATGTGATGATCTGTGGAATAATGGAGCATATTGAAGAAGCAGGAATACATTCTGGTGACAGTGCATGTGTACTGCCGCCGCATACCTTGTCGGAGGATATCATTTCTGAAATTCGCAAGGCTACCATAAAAATCGCTGAAGAGCTCAAGGTTGTGGGACTGCTTAATATCCAGTTCGCAATAAAAGAAGATACTCTCTTTGTTTTGGAAGTTAACCCGCGAGCCTCCAGAACAGTACCATTTGTAAGTAAAGCAGTTGGTACCCCCTGGCCAAAAATTGCCGCAAAGGTTATGACCGGCCGGAAATTGAGTGACCTTGATGAAGCTGTCGAGCGAAATATCGATTACTTTGCCGTAAAAGAATCGGTTCTTCCGTTCAGGAAATTCCCGGGAGCAGACATAATCCTTGGTCCGGAGATGAAATCCACCGGTGAAGTAATGGGACTGGATTCGGATTTCGGTCTTGCATTCGCCAAATCTCAGGAAGCTGCCGGCAACAATCTTCCCAGATCAGGAACGGTTTTTATCAGTGTTAAAAACAGCATGCGCCGTAATATAATATTCATGGCAAAAATGATAGCATCTATGGGTTTTAAAATTTATGCCTCTGAGGGCACCTGGAGAGTTCTGAGCTCCAATGGAATTAATGCTAAAATGGTACCTAAAATTGGTGAAGGAAAGCCGGACATTATCGACCTTATAAAAAGCAATGCAATTAACCTGATAATAAATGTCCCGGCAGGAAAAAAATCTCAGATTGATTCCAAACCGATCAGAAGTGCTGCAGTTTCCCAGGGAATCCCCTATATCACCACTTTGGAAGGTGCACAGGCAGCAATAAGCGGTATGGATTCCACCGAAAGAACCGGTTTTTCTGTCAAACCGATCCAGGATTATACAATAAATTTACAAGTAATCAAAAACAAGTATAAACACGATTTAGATATTCGACAAACCATGTGGAATTAAGAGTATAGAAGGGCTCTTTTTTCCTGTGATTTAATTGGATCCGGAGTAAATACAATGGCTAAATTTATTTTCGTAACAGGCGGTGTGGTCTCTTCACTGGGAAAAGGTATTACTGCTGCATCGATAGGTTTATTACTAAAATCCCGGGGTTTAAAAGTAGTCAATCAGAAATTTGACCCATATCTCAATGTGGATCCCGGAACCATGAACCCTTACCAGCATGGAGAAGTATATGTAACCGATGATGGTGCAGAGACTGATCTTGACCTGGGTCATTATGAACGCTTTACCGGCATCACTACAAACCGAAACTGCAATTTTACCTCCGGACGAATATATGATTCCATTATCAAAAAAGAGCGGCGCGGAGATTATCTGGGAGGAACAGTTCAGGTGGTTCCTCACGTAACAACTGAGATCTGTGAAAGCATACGATCGGTTGTTACTCCTGATGTAGATGTGGTTATAAGCGAGATCGGTGGTACAGTAGGAGATATCGAAAGTCATCCTTATCTGGAAGCACTGCGTCAGTTCCGTCAACAGGAAGGCCGCAACAATGTTCTCTTCATTCATGTAACTCTGGTCCCTTATCTTCATCCGGCTGGTGAAGTAAAGACAAAGCCCACTCAGCATTCTGTAGGCAGATTGCGGGAAATTGGTATAATACCTGATATTTTGATTTGCCGAACAGAGAAACATCTTGAAAAAGAAGTTATAAAAAAGCTGTCACTGTTTTGTAATGTGGATGAAGAAGCGGTAATCGAGGCAATCGATGTCCCTCATACTATCTACGAGTCGCCACTTGATTACGCGGCACAGGAACTTGATGCAGTTATTATAGATGTTTTAGGACTGCGTGCAGGCAGGCGCAACCTGAAACCATGGCGGGAGTATATCGACAGGGTTATCAATGCTGACAAGGAAGTTCGCATTGGTATCGTGGGTAAATATAGTGAACTTCAGGATGCTTATAAGTCGATTCATGAAGCGCTGAATCATGCCGGAGCTGCGCATCTTGCAAAGGTCAAAATCATCAGTATATCGGCAGAAGAGATCGAGAAAAAAGGTGCTCATGAAGTTCTCAAAGGAATTGAAGGAATTCTGGTTCCTGGCGGTTTTGGTTCCAGGGGTATAGAAGGTAAAATTCTGGCTGTACAATATGCACGAGAAAAAAGGATACCTTTTCTGGGAATCTGTCTGGGGATGCATATGGCGGTTATTGAATTTGCACGCAATGTTCTGGATCTCTCTGGTGCAAACACAACCGAACATGACCCCCAAACCCCATATCCGGTTATCCATCTGATGGAAGAACAGAAAAAAGTTAAAGACATGGGCGCTTCAATGCGTCTGGGAGCTTATCCATGTAAACTTAAAAACGGTACTCTTGCCCGCAAATCCTATAACCAGGAAACCATCTCAGAGAGACATCGGCACCGTTACGAATTCAATAATGACTATCGCGAACGTTTTGAAGCTGCTGGAATGGTTCTTTCGGGTCAATCACCCGATGGTTTGTTAATCGAAATGATCGAACTGAAGGATCATCCCTGGTTTGTAGCCTGTCAGTTTCATCCAGAATTTAAATCACGTCCTGTTGCCCCTCATCCTCTTTTCAGAGATTTTGTAGGTGCAAGTCTAAAAAACAACAGCAGTAAATTACTTTCAGTATCGGATAGATAATTATGGTAGAATCATTAAACGAAGCATGTGGAGTTTTTGGCATCTATAATAACCCTCTGGCTGCCCAGTTAACTTATCTGGGTCTTTACGCCCTGCAGCACCGCGGCCAGGAAAGTTCAGGCATCGCCGTAGCGGATGGCACATCTGTGTCTGTTCATAAAGGGATGGGGCTGGTAAATCAGGTTTTCAAACACAAAAAAATACTGGACTATCTCAAAGGTCAGTCAGCCATCGGACATAACCGTTATTCAACCTCCGGATCATCAACAATCGAAAATGCACAACCAGTTCTTATCAACTGTCGTGCAGGTCTTATTGCAGGAGCACACAATGGTAATCTGACCAATGCATCATCACTGCGAAACTGGATGGTAGATGACGGATCTATTTTCATGTCAACCACTGATACCGAAGTTATAATGCATCTTATAGCACGCTCCAAACGTGAAACTGTAGATTCGATGATTCTGGATGCACTCTCGGGAGTTAAAGGGGCTTACTCCGTAGTCTTTCTTACAGCAGATGCACTCTATGGAGCCCGTGATCCACGCGGAATACGTCCGCTTATTCTGGGAGAAATTAAAAGCGATAATTCTTATTTACTCTCCTCCGAAACCTGCGCTTTTGATCTGGTAGGTGCAGAGATGATAAGAGAAGTCGAACCAGGTGAAATGGTTCGAATCGATAAAAATGGTATCACTTCCTTTAAAATTCCTATCTTCGAACCCGAGGTTCGACCAGCACATTGTGTTTTTGAATTTATCTATTTTTCCCGTCCTGACAGTTATGTTTTTGGCAAGAATGTTGACCGTATCCGTCGTCTTCTGGGGAGACAGCTTGCTGAAGAACATCCGGTTCCAGGAGCAGATATTGTAATCGGTGTACCTGACTCAGCTACAACTGCAGCCCTTGGTTTCTCCGAAAAATCCGGCATTCGATTTGATATTGGATTGATTCGCAACCATTATGTGGGAAGGACTTTTATCCAACCGGCCCAGAACAGACGGGATTTTGGAGTACGGATTAAGTTCAATACTGTAAAAGGAGTACTAAAAGGCAAAAAGGTGGTAATAGTCGATGATTCCATTGTCAGGGGAACCACCATGAAAAAAATTATCAGATTGATAAAGACTGCCGAGCCTGCAGAAATCCACCTTCGAATCTCTTCTCCCCCAATTCTTTGCCCCTGTTTTTATGGAATCGATATGCCTACCACAGATGATCTAATTGCTTCATCTATGGATATCGATTCTATTCGTGAATATCTGGAGGTAGATTCTCTTGGCTACCTGTCCATCGAGGGTATGCTCTCATTAATGCCTGACCCACAGAATTTCTGCTGCGGATGCTTCAATGGTAAATATCCGGTCCATCCCGAAGATAACCATCCGGTTGCAGAAAAGCACATAAGCAGTCTTCCAGATCTGATAGAAATTTGATAGAGAATTGATTGAGAATTGAGGGCGGCACACAATCAAAAAAGAAGATTACCGCCCCTCTTCCAACCTGGTTATCAGGAAGTCAGGCATTTTGATCTTCTTCATTTTTGATTGTGCTTTATCAATATTGTAGCTTACTCTGCGATAAAAAAATTCTTTTTCAGAAGTGTCCAGAATCCCATAACAGGATTTGGGATTTCTGTCCCTGGGTTGCCCCACGCTCCCTACATTGATCAAAAAGCGTGCGCCTTCAAGTTTTCCCATGTTAACGTAGCTATCCTGATGCACATAAAGTTCTTTATCGTTGTCCAGGATTATAATTATAGGAATATGGGTATGGCCTACCAGACAGATCTGTGTATCAAAAAACTGAAAATTAAATGCAGCTTCTTCTAATGAGGTAATATAATACCACATATTTGGTTCATAGGGAGTGGCATGTACCAGGGTTAAAAAATCTTTATTGGTTTTCAGTGGTAAAGCAGAAAGGTAGTTACGGTTCTCTTTTTTAAGGTTTTGCTCTGTCCATTCTATAGCTATTTTTGCATGAATATTAAAATGCTGAGTGGATAGAAGCTCAACTGCCGCAGCATCATGATTTCCAAGAAGTGTTTCAGGACAGCGATTTTTTATTAATTCTATACATTCATTGGGATTTGCGCCATAGCCCACGATATCACCCAGGCAAATTACTTCATCGATATTTTGCCCCTTAATATCATTCAGGACTGCTTCCAGTGCTTCGAGATTAGCATGGATATCAGAAATAAATGCGAACCTCATTAGAATTATCCGTTCTCCATGTAACGGAATGTACTGGATCCAATCTCTATTCTATCCTTATGTTGCAGAAGATGAGACCGAACTGACTTCCCATTAACCTTTATCTTGCCAATCAGTTTGTTTGCACAGAGATATAAACCCTCATCTTTTTTTTCTATGGTTGCCTGTCCTTCCGCAATCATAAAACCGGATACGAAGATATCATCATTTTCACCGCTGCCAACGGTCATATAGGCCTTCTCCAGGCGGTAAACCACATGCTTATTGGTTTCAATAAGCACAGCAACACCCTCTTTGTCATCTTTGGATTCCATTAGTGCTACTGGTTGGGTATGCTGGGGAGCAGGTGGAACTTTTGTTTCAGCCATCACTACATTGTAGTTTGTGTGGCCCGGAACCGGATTATCGATGTAATAAGTACCTGTAATTTGCTCTGATGAGCCGTTAGTGCCCTGAAATCCAGTCTCCTCATAAAGGATTGTGTATTTTCCAATCGTAATCTTGTCACCACTGCTCAGATATATCTTCTTTATCCTTTTTCCATTTACAAAAGTACCATTCAGGGAATTCAGATCGCAAAGCACATACTTTCTATCTGCATCTTCCTCAATTTTGGCGTGACGTCTGGAAACCCCCATATTAGCAATAGATATAGTGTTTTCAGGAAGCCTTCCGATACTGATTACCGGTTCATCCATCTCGTAGGTTTTAAGCGGTTCACCATTGTAAAAAACTACAAATTTTGCCATATTTAGTCTCTAAAATGAAGCATGACACAAAAATATACTAAGAATTTCCACTAATCGCAATATCAAGTATTAGACCATCAGAAAAACTTTAGTCCCCAAATAGTTTCTATAAAATATCCACCTGCTATTACAAAAACAAGCATTAATTGCACTATGATAGGTTCAGGATATATCTTTTTTTTAACTATTTTTCAATTCCAACACCTGATATACCCGGAGATAGCCTTCTATATGCCTAATGCTTTTATTAGTTTCGCTCTCACTCGGGTGCTTAAGTTAAGCATTATTGCTGTTTTGTTTATTAGCTCTCTCCCTTTACCCTCCTTTGCTGCTTCAGACCACAACAGCACAGTAATTCCTCTTTTTCAGAAAAAAAATGCTCTTTCTCAGTCTCTTGATTCTCTGGATCTTCTAAAACAGAGTAAAAAACGAGAAGGTCGCACCATTTCTGAAATCGAACTCAAACAAAAACAACTTATCGATTCCCTTCAATTAATCCGTAAAATAATTCAATCCGATATTGAAGACGCATCCCAGCAATCTGACAATAAGAACGGATTTTCTCTTTTCAGACTCCTCAAGTTTTCTGATTTGGTTATACCTGTAATTGCAGTTATCTTGTTGTTTACAGGTATTTTATTTCTGTTTGGAGCAGTGAAGAAAGCTCTGTTTCGCAGCTCTAAAAATATCATCAGAAACAAGCCTGATAATTTGAATACGCTTCCTTTAAATCATCAAAACAGCCTTTTATCTGGCGAATTTTCCAATCGCAGCAATATCGCAGAATCCCCCCAGGAAACAAACGAAGAGCAAATTGAGTGTACTGGAAAAAATCCAGACCAGTTTGATGATAAAAATGATGAAGATCTCGAAACCAAGGTTATAAAAGCCGCTTCAGAAGGAATGAGTATTCAGGAATTATCGCGACGTTTTCACCTCAGCTCTGATCATGTAACACTGATTCTTAAACTTGCCGAATCCAGAAAAAAGTAAGAACATTATTTTTTATAGAAGTAATGTTCTTCATGATGAAACTCCCCATTGCTTTCCAAGCACTTTTCGGGCATAATTAGTATTATCCGATTAAATTGAAAACTAATTCTCAGTAAAAGACTCGTACGGATATATTAATGATTTTCAGTCCCATTTTGAATCTTCCGGAACTAAAAAAGCATAGTACCTTTACCAGACGTACAGGAACCGGTACTGTCCTGCTTGATCCAAATTCACAGACTATTTCCATAAAAGCTGGTTCTGAACTTATAACAGCCAAGTATATGGGTACTGCCCTTCAATCCGGAGATTCGATTCGCTACACCCTTTTGAATGATATTTTGCTCATTGAAAAAATCCCGATAAAGGATCAGGCAGACCGTTCGGACAGCTTTATTAAACAACAACCGACAGATCTTAATAGAATTGCCCACCAGATCGATTCTTTGCTAACCGAGGTTTCTCAGTCGGTTTTGAGTGACAAAACTAAGCAGGATGCTTTTTCTATTCTTGAATCTCTTGCCGGATTGTCTGCCAAGGTCGATCCGGTACTTATTCAGGAAATCAGCCTTATTCTACAAACAAACGGTGAGCTGAATTCTGATTCTGCAGAGAAACTGAAAAACTTACTTTTGCAAATAAAACGGGTTATTTCAACTCCATATTTGTCCAGATTTTTTGAGTTACCCACCCAAAGCCTTCCGGGAGATATTTACAATTTCGAAACGTTAGAAGATCTGTTAAGCTCATCTCAATTATCAAAAGCAATATTCTCACAAATTGGTACAAGTGCAAAATCCATCGATTGCCAATACATTAGAATTTTTCCTTGTGGTGATAAGGCTATAGCTGCAATGATCAGCACAGATGAGCTTCAACAGGAATTAAAATCTCTTATAGGAAATTTTGTCAGTCCCCAGATGCGATCTGTTCCAGTCAGTACATTACAGACAATCATTAATAGCAGAGATCAGCTTAACCTGCAAACATTAAACACAATTGATGAACTTTTGGCCAGCATGCCCAACGTTAAACGCACAGGATCAGAATCTGTTCAACATTCAACTTTAACACAATGGCTTTTAACATCGATTGATCATCAGTCCATTTTACCTGAACTGGTAAATCGATACCCTTCAACTGCTACTTCAATAATATCCACGATAGAAGATAATCCCTCCATTTTCCCCTCTTCTGAAAACTTTGGAATAACAGAAAAATTATTGAGTACTATTGCTGTTAAAGAAGACTTAATCCCTTTAATCATCGAGAGACTTGGGTTTAATTTTGAGCATAAGATATCTGAACCTGGATTTGACCTGAGAGATAAACACAGCCTTAAAGAGAGCATTCTTAATAAAATAAATGATTCTGTAATGAATGCTGCTTTGCCTTCAGATTCAGTAAAAACCAGCATTTCCAAATATCCATTGCTGCATCTGGATAATATCTGTAATGAATTATCTGTGATTCTTGAGAATCTGACAGGAGATAATCATTCTGCTCTGGAAACCAAAAGAATTGTTCAGCCATTGTACGATTCATTATCTCAGCTTGAACATCTCAGGAAAAATTACTCCCATTCAAATTTTGAAGCAACAGGGATTGATAAAAAGTTTGAAAATGGTTTTCAAAAGGATCTGAATGATAAGTTGATCAGTCTTCTTTCTGATCTGGTAAAAAACATCAGGTTATTTCAGAACACCTTTCAAACTGCCGGAGAAAGCAATTCATCATCTCTATATGATTTGTTTATGCTTGGTCAAAAGCTTGGCAAATTTATCGAACATTATATAGACTATCGTAATACAGACGATTTCGATCCGCAAAAACTATTGATGACAAGAAATACAACCGAAAGTGATCCTCTACCCAAAACAGTCTCCACCTGGAGTGCAATGCTTAAAGATTCACCACATCCCGATCAGCTATCGAAACCTTTTTTAGACTCTCTTCTGAACCGCCTTGAATCACTTCAATTATTGAACAGGCCCATTTCCACAGTTGATGGAACCCAGCAGGTTCTGGCTCTTCCCATGAATGTTGGCGGTGAGTGGACAGAGGTAAATATTCGCCTGGTGAAAAAAAGAAGCAGTCCTAAAAAAAAAGTGCATAAGAATTTTTACAAAGTTGAAATTAATTTAGCCCCATCAAAGTTGGGTGCCATAAATGTTCGAATGGAATATGAATTTAAAAAGAGATTCAACCTGAGAATCAGCTTTGACAGGAATCAAACTCTGGAATGGTTTTCAAAAAACAGAACCTCCTTTGGTAAATCACTATGCAACCTTGGTCTTCCATTGGTTGATTTTCAGTTGCAATCTGAAGTTCGGAAACGATGTGAAACCGAGAACACTGCATTATCCAATAACGTTTTTGATGTGAAAGTCTGATTATAAATACTCAGGTATCTGATGGTAAAAAAATAACGTTATAACAGGAATTAATATCAAAACAATATCTTATCAGAAGTAATCTGAATAGAATGTCTAAACGAAGAACCGGAAATGTTAAACTGCTTATAGGGCTTATCTGGTTAAGGTTTCAAAATCTGAGCAGCAACGTCTGATTAAATATGAAGAAAAAAGAAAAGGAAAAAGCGGTCGCTTTAAGGTATGATGAGCATAAGGATAATGCCCCTAAAGTCGTGGCTAAAGGTGAGGGGTACATTGCCCAGGAAATCAGACGTATTGCTCAGGAAAATAACATACCTGTTCACCAGGATGATACCCTTATCGAATTACTGGCACAGGTGGACATTGATTATGAAATTCCTCCTGAACTCTATGCTGCTGTTGCGGAAGTACTATGCTGGATTTATAGGGCGAATAACGAACTTAAGGAGAATCTTTCGAAATGAAAATATTGGTTTTAATGTTATTTGTTATTTTGCCATTTTCTTCATTCGCTAAATGTAACGTAGTTTTTATCGGACTTTCAGGCGACGGAGCGCCATCTTTGGAAAAAGGATTCGAAAGCCTTTTAAGAGAAAAGTTATCTATGGAGCCTGAACTTTATGCAAAAGATTTTCTCGAATGCCAGAAGTTCCGCCGGGCAATTCGATTCGATGATTATGCTGCAGTTCCAATGAATCATCTGGAAAGCCTTTTGCGTTTTGGTGATGATTCCATGCTTGTGGTATGGGGAACGGTTAAAAATTACCGCATCGATTATCAGCAGAAAAAGCTCATTTTCACCGGAATCAAAGGCGAATTGCAGATCGGTTTATATATTTACAGCCTCTTGAAAAGTGACTTTCTGTTCATAGGAGATGTTTCTGCTGAAGTTTACCAATCCAGGGGTATTGGATTCTTAAAATCTAAACAGACTGTTTCCGCTAAAGATCGGGCTGAACTGATTGGGTTGTTACAAAGTGAAGCAGCCACTAACTCATACCTTAAAATCATTGAAGCATTTAGAGCTGAAAAAGCAGTTATGCAGAATACCTTCTCCATAGTAGATACGAGTGGGCCATCAATTTCCGATGTCTTCTCCATACCCAGTACGGAACCGGCTCAGATAGAATCTACAAGTACACAGAAAAATGACACATTGAAAGGTTCGGAGAAGTGAAAATAAAAAAGGCTATTTTTTCCTTAATTTTTTGAAACACTTTCAAAAACTTGTGATACATATATATATTTATTAACTTTAAAGGATACAAGGAGGAGCAATGGCTGAGATTGGATCGTATAGAAACGTATTTGATGATGCCAATGAATTCAATAAACTTCATGATTTAATTCTGGGAGCAATCCAGGAGTTCTCCAATTATCGTCAGGGCAATTTGACTTACGGAGAAATTATGTTTGTGATGGAATGTATCCTGGACAATCTGAGAAGCGGCTCAGAAAGAGATTCTCAAGCTAATGTGAAAATTAAGGGACTAAATGAGGCTCCTACTTTTACTACGCTTTTAACGATTTCTTCCCGCTTAATCGAAACGATGGTGAAAAAGGGAATTATTACTTCCAACGAAGAATCTTATATCCTTCATGGTGAAGAGTAGAACAGGTACTACAAGGGAAGGCACTGGTATTTACGATGAACATACAGTTACCTTATAAATTTGAACTCTCATTTCCCGGAGACATAGAATACATACCTGCAATCCGGAAATTTGTCTCAGAAGTTTTGCTGGTATCACAGTTCAGTCCTAAATTTGCCTATCGTTCTGAAATCATCGTAGATGAAATATGTAATAATGCAGTGAACTATGGCTGCAAAACAGAAGATGCAAGGATTGATCTGATCTGCAATGTCTACGAAGATGGGATTGATTTTACCGTAAAAGATCCTGGTGGAGATCACCATCACATAGAACGATTGAAAAATGCCGTCAGTATCCAATCAGATGAGAAATCGGATAAAGGGCTGGGGCTAGAAATAGTGCGTATGCTCTCAGAGAGCCTCAATGTGGTTATCGATGAACAGAATCTTACGTCGGTGCGCATTGTGCGAAAACGCGAAGATATTTCTCAAAACAATTAGCCCTTCTTCCCGTCGAAAGGATTAAAATGATTGTAGATATAAAGGAAGTAGCGGCAACACCGGAAGCAGTAATACTTCAATTTTCCGGAGAATTGGATTTTGAAAGTATCAAATCTCTTGTTGACGCTTTTAAAAAAATCGATACCAGCAGCAGAAAGTATGCGATTGCAGAAGTTGGAAAAATCAGCATGATCTCCTCTGCCGCGCTGGGTGAATTTATGGGATTCAGGAAAACGCTCCTGGAAAAAGATGGAGATCTGGTGTTTGCAGCAATGAATATGGACATCAGAGCAAAATTCACTTCCATGGGTGCTACTAAAATTTTCCGAATATTCAATGATGTCCGTTCAGCCTTAAACGCATTCAAATGGCAACAAGGTCTTGCTCCGGAAGTTATCAATTTGACTTTCCCTGCAAATCTTCATCTGGTCCCTCCGGTAAGGCAATTGGCCAGCAGAATCGCAAAGCAAAAAGGCTATGGCAACAAGGATTCATTCCGCATTGAAACCATTATTGATGAAATTTGCAACAATGCTATTGAACACGGTAAAAAGGGTGAAGATCAGAATATCAGTGTAAAAATTGATATCGATCAGAAACAGATCGAGTTCGATGTGATTAACACTAGTGATCCTGAAAAACTGGAAACCCTTAAAGCACTCCTTAAACCAACGCATGAACAGAAAATCCATTCTGAAGAGAAGCGTGGAAGGGGTTTATCTTTGATAAAAATGCTCAGTGATGAATTATCGGTAGATTGCTCAGAAAAGGGAACTGTTGTACATGTTAAAAAGGTACGAGAGGTAAAAAATGGAATCTCAAATTGAATTGATTTATGAAGATATACGCGGCAAGGACAAAGCCAAATTAATCAAATTCATTGGTGATCTTGATGCGACAAATGTTGAAACTGTTCTGGAAAAAATCTGTAATCTTTTCAACGAAGGCATTTACACTGTTGTCGCCGATTTCAAGAAACTGCGTTATGTGAACAGTACCGGACTGGGAATTCTACTGCACTTCAGCAAATCTGCCCGGGAAAAAGGGGGATGTTTTAAAATTGCCAATATTAACGAAAATGTTTATGAAATTATTGAGATAATTGGTGCTACCTCATTACTGGAAATCTATGATGAAGTCGATGAGGCTGTAGCCGCTCTTAACTAAAAACCAGTCAATATTTCAGAGGTCTTCTATGAAAAAATTCTCTATTTTGGTTCTCCTTCCCTTGCTTGTTTTGTGCTCAAAACAAGATAAAAAAGATGCCTTGGCAGTTGTCGGTAAAACCTCCATTGACCGTACCGATTATGAGTTGTTCGGAAAAGCCAACAAATACTATCCGACAGAGTTCTGCGATGAATTTCCTGCATTCCGTACAACAATCACTCATCTGGTGGAAACCCAGGCATTATTTCAGAAAGCAGGGAGTTCCCTTAAAAACTCCATTAAAAGCAGCAAAGACTGGTATTGGAAAAAGAATTTCTACTCTGCTCAGATCTTCATGATGGATAAACTTATCCCCAACATGGGAGCAACCGAAGACCAGATAAAAAATTACTATGAGGCTAATAAAGAGAACTTCAAAAAGACAGTACAGGTGGACTCTACCCGGGATTCTTCATTTTATCAACCTCTTGATCAGGTAAGAGATACAATCGTTCAGATCCTTTTTACTAAGAATTATCCCCCTGATTCTTCTTTCCTCAGTAGAATCGACAAAGAAGATTCTTCCAGAGTCAACGATATCTGGTTTTCTTCCAATAAGAGAAATGCACCTGATTTCTTTCTGAAAGTGTTATTCAAGGAAAAATACCAGAAAAGTTACCCTGATTCCATAAAGGAAGTTTATGGAGATGGCAAAATCATTACTCCCGAAGACAGGGAAATCATTCTTTCCTGGATCAAACCCCAGTACAGACAACAATATGAAAATGAAAATGGCACCAAAAGGCTCGTAGAATTCCTTCTTCAGTGGAAACTCTTTTCTGAAAAAGCAAACCAGGTTGCATTTACATCTACACCAGAATTCAAAAAGGTAATGGACTGGGCCTGGAAATTGGAAGTCGTAAATGAATATGTCAAAAAAGAGCTCCTGCCCCAGGCAGACAAGGGTCTTACCATCGACTCTTCCATCGTACCTTATATTATCCATGATGAATCTAACTCGATTGTGGCAAATATTGATTCTTCCACACTCAGCAATAAGATCTCCTCACTGCTTAATACGCAGAAAAAACTCAAAGTGGATAGCCTGATTTATGAAATCAGAAAAGAAAAACAGGTTAAATTCCTGCAAAACGATTTAAAAGACTACCTGGACCAGGATCCCGTAACTCTTTTAAGACAAGCAGATTCTCTCAGGGATACCGGATCTGTCGAAGAAGCACAAAAAATTTATACTACTTTGGCAAACGATTTCAGATTCAGCACTGAAGGAAAAAATGCCCTGTATGAATTGGCAAAAATCCAGACAGAACGTCAATCCTATACCATGGCCATAGAAAATTACCGAAATTTTCTTCTTTCCTGTCCTGATCCCAAAAAGAAAAGCATTACTTTCTTCATGATCGGGTTCATTTATGATGAGTATATGGACAAGTCAGAGCTGGCTGAAGTCAACTACAAATGGGTGTTGAATAACGATCCGGAGTGTGAGTTGGCCGACGATGCCGAGTTCATGATGTTACATCTCGGCGAACCTATGAACAGTGTCGAAGAACTGCAGGCACAAACTATGAGACAGAATCGCAAGGTGGAGTCTTTTGAAGAAACCGCATTAAAGGACGGCACCGATTCTTCCGAGCCTCTCGCTAAAAAATAATCAGGTTTACAGTTATTTTTTCTTGTGAAGTGAAGTAATCATCTGGATTACTTCACTTTTTTTTATTATTCCATTCGGGAAAATTTCAAATCTTCCTTATTTACCTGGGATCGACATTCCGGAAAGCAAAGTTCCCTGAATCTGCATTGTTTACATAAAGGAGGCGAAGGGTTTTTAGGGAATGCTTCTATATCCAAAGGAATATTCTGTTCCACATTACTGCATAATGCATACATCTGTTGGGTTTGCTCTCTGATCTTTTCAAAAAAAGAATCCAATTCTTCAGGATCAATCTTAATCTCAAATTCCTCATATTGAGGATAAAGATAGACTATTTTGGGAAAAATTCTGTTCCAATTAATGTTAAAATTCCTATTTGCAGCAGCAGCATAACCCATCAACTGACATTTATGTTTTGCTTCATCTTTTGAACCGGTTTTCCAATCCAGGATATAAACATCTTCTTTTACCGGTAATAAAAAATCCATCTTGCAATAAGCTTTCAACCCGCCAAGCCTTGTCTCACCAAATCCTGGTGGCTCTATCATCCAGTTCCTTCGATCTCCCATGGCCACCATATAAATCCAGTTATAACAGGGGCTTTGAATGAAATTTTTAAGACAGCATTCGATTTTTTGAGAAGCTTTTTCTCTATCGATTTCACTGTAATAACCGTAGTAAATTTCCAGAAAAGATTTCTCCGAGAAATATCTGTAAGCGAGATCTCTGGCATATTTAAAAAAACGGCTCTCATCGATATCTGTATCACTTTTTTGAAGTCTTTTTAGAAATGCTTCCAGAATGTCATGAACCACGTTACCGATCTCAAGAGGTACTGAAGTCAGTTCACGTAATTGAGTCATCTTGTAGTGAGGAACATTTTTTACTGCTTTGGGATAATAGGTGTAAAAATACTGTCTTTTACACTTATCAAACACTTCGTATCTGGAAATTGACCATCCCAGAACAGGGCTGTACGGATAATTTTCATATGATAATTGCATGAAAACCCCTGGCAAAGATTTATACTACAAAATCAAGAGTATCCGGTTAACTAACCTAAATAGCTTATTCTCCAAATCTCAATCACCAGATCCTAAACAAATTCCAATAAAACCAATTATTCAAATAGCAAAGCTCAGGCTTCTTTTGACAGTGATTTTTTGTTATATTAACCGAACATTACTGCTATAAAATAGTATTTTCCAGATTTTGAAATCCGGAATCTATAATAAGCCTGGTTTTCCGGATTTATAATAATAGTTTATATGTTTCTGATGCATGTCCTTTTTACATGCACAAATTAGTTTTATAACTTTATCTTATCGGTTTCAAATGCCTGAAAAAATTTCTGAGAATCATTTAATTGACGATCACCACGAAAAAGAATATAAAACCACCAGACATAGAATCGAATTCTCCGATTCAAGGTCGTTATCGACTATCAAGAATGAATCCATCGATCTGGTAGTGACCTCTCCCCCATACCCCATGATTGAAATGTGGGATAGCCTTTTTGCTTCTTTAAATCAGGAGATTGGAGAAGCGCTTGAGAGTAATGATGGTTCCAGGGCATTTGAACTGATGAATCAGGAGCTGGACAAAGTCTGGGGCGAGCTTGCCAGAGTCGTAAAGAAAAACGGATTTGTATGCATCAATATCGGTGATGCCACCCGGAAAATTGGTGAACAATTCCAACTATACTCAAATCATTCCAGAATAACAACTGCCTTTATTGCACTGGGGTTTCAACCCCTGCCAATAGCATTATGGAAAAAAGTAACCAATTCGCCCAACAAGTTCATGGGATCAGGGATGCTGCCTGCAGGAGCATACATCACCCTCGAACATGAATACATTTTGGTATTTCGAAATGGTGGAAAAAGAGAATTTAACACTGATGATAAGAAAAACATTAGAAGTCAGAGCGCTTTTTTCTGGGAGGAACGAAACAGATGGTTTTCGGATTCCTGGGATTTAAAAGGTGTCAAGCAATCAACAGACAGTGAGAATGTACGTCAAAGAAGCGCAGCATTCACCTTTGAATTACCATACCGTCTGATAAACATGTATTCGGTAAAAGGTGACACGATCCTTGATCCTTTTCTTGGTACCGGCACCACAACATTTGCAGCTATTGCTTCTGAAAGAAATTCTATCGGAATAGAATTCGATAATAATTTTTACTCCATCCTTGTAGACGGTTTAAAGTATCTTCGTGAATATGCAAATAATACAGTAACGAAGAGACTGGAAGACCATATTGCATTTTGTGAAGAATATCAAAAAGAAAAAAGCCCCATGAAATACCAAAACAAATGCTTTGGTTTTCCTGTGATGACAAAGCAGGAAACCGATCTTGATCTTAAACATGTTTCGGCAATTAACTTTTCAGACCTGCAAAACATAACAGTTGAATATCAGCCAATTCTTACCATTCAACAGAGTCTTTTCCTGTGATAACAGAATCCACCCTGTAATCATGAAGTAAATGGCTTCAGTAGCAGTAACAGGCCGTTATAATTAATTTCGGGCAAGCACCTGATGTAGTTTAAAGCCAGATTTTACCAGCATTAATCTCTTTTTACCTGCTCACAAAACATCTATAAAATCCTGAACATCTTTACTGAGTGCCAACTCTATTCTCAAATTTGTAATATCATCTTCAGAAATCTCTCTCTGCCAAAGATGTTCATTATTCCAGCGATCAGGTGATGAATTGAAATTTACTGACTTTTTGCAGGTCTCAGACTTTGGACGCTCAATATCCGGTTCTGCATGAGCGATTCTGTCTAAAACCTTCAGCACAGTGGTGTTCTGTGTAGTACCTTTAATGGCATCAACCTGTTTCTTTGAGAGCAAAAATATCTTATTTTCAAAATACATCAGAGGTGAAAAGCAGGATGGACAATTCAGAACAATTACACAGGCATTTGTGCTTAAAAATAACTCGGCGATATGATTGCAGTGCGGACATGTCATACTCAGCGTTTTTACCATTGTTCTCTCTCCCACCTTGCTAACTTTCTGATATTTCTGAAGTCATGACATAACCGTCTTTTTCACTGGTAATCATTTCTTCAATACCTTTAATTTTACCACCAAACGCCTTTTACGTCAATAGGACCATTTTTCTATGCAGGAACCGAATCCCGAAATCCCGAACCTGGAACAGCTCCAGAAAACTATTTACCATACTGTGCAGAAACTGCAAAGAAAGCTCGATAAACAGCAGAAAGAGCTCGATGAGTCTGCAAAACACTTATGGTTTAAACAGCTTGCCGACTCCATCCTTGCCTCACCCGAAAAGGTTATTCAAAAAGAATCAAAAATCACTGTTTATAATATTTATACCCAAAAAGAAGAACAGATACCTGTTAATCCTAAATTGGATGTCCAGGAAAATGCTCAATTATTGTATAAAAAGGCTAAAAAAGCGAAACGGGGTGAGCAGATCAGTGCAAAGAAAGTAGAGGCTACAAAAGATCAGTTAAGGCGTCTTCTTGCTTTGGATAAAGAGATCAAATCCGCACTGCAAAATAAAGATGATGTCGAAAATCAGAAAATGCTTCTAAATAAATTGGAACAGGAACTTACCAGCATCGATTCTAAAATTCAGACCGGTGCCGCAAAAATTAAACCCGGAGTTAAAAAAGTACCATTTCACCATTTTGTAACCGATGGCTGGGAATTTTTTATTGGTAAGTCAGATACACAGAATGATGAATTAAGCATCCATTTTGCCCACCCATCCGATATTTGGTTACACGTGGCCGGATATGCTGGTTCTCACGTTATCATAAGACGACCTAAAGATAAACCATATCCTCAACCAGAGGTCCTTAAGAAAGCTGCTGCTCTGGCAATATGGTTTTCAAAAGCCAAACACACTTCCTTCAGTGAGGTTCACTATACAGAAGCAAGATTTGTCCGCAAGAGAAAACATGCTCCTGCCGGTGAAGTAATCGCTGAAAGGTGCAAGACTATAAGGGTAGCTCCAAAATCACCTCAGGATCTTTTCAGAACACCTTTTCTGGAAGATTCTGACAGTGAAATGTGATAACAGTGATGTATTTTGCCATCGGGCAAACTGATTCCCTTTAAGAGAGTCCCCTGATCTGCGATGCTTTCTTTTTTACAGATGGCCTTCTATGTTTTCTGGATCATGTTTCCACGATGACCATTTCATGTTTTCATTATGGCCATTATTATTTACATTCGACATTTGGAGTTCCAAACTCGACATTTGGAGTTCTGAACTCAAGCTTAGCAGTTCTGATCTCGAGCTTCGGAGTTTTAATCTCTACCTTGGAAGTTTTTCTCGACCTTCGGAGTTTTGATTGATGGCCATTACTGTTTACACGATGGCTTATTTGATGCTCAATGTCGCCTTATCTTGGAAAGCAAAGAAAGATGTACGAACTCGTCATAGCAATAGCCAGTTAAAAAGTGGCTAATTTTATCGATTATAGGCAATTATTGGATGTTATTTCATTAATATGGAATTTTCCCAGGATCTTCTTCTCTTAATCTACTCTTAAGGGGCTGAATATCCAGTCTTTAATTATTTTCACTTGCGTTCCCATAGCAACAATTCAGCTAAAATAAGTGAAGCAAGGATCACCCATATCAAATTATTTAAAAGCGTCTGACCTCTGTTGGAAACGGCTTCGAGGAAATTTTCTTTGCTTTTCACTATGATATTGGGATACCTGTCAGTGTCTGGTAATGAATACTCAAGAACACTTTCGGATGAATCGGGTTGAACAGCAAGAAAAAAAGATGGTTGACCAGCAGGTACAATTTTATAGATACCCGGTTTTTCGTAATGAAAAAATGGCTGATTTTTATGAACAATCTTTATCAGCTTTGACTGGTCATCAAAAATTGTCATATCAGAACCAGAACCGAAAAAGGGGTTTCTGTACAATTTTCCTGCTACGTAGGATTCACCAGTAAGTTTGTTGATAGACAAAACATATCTGCATATCCGATCGATCATCGGTACGAAAAAGCCGGTTTCACTGAGATTGTTTGCATCAGTCACTCCCAGAGGAGTTGTCAGGATAAGCCATGAACGTCCACTTTTATCGGATGTTTTTATCAATAACGGCGAGCCATCTGTAAGCCTCAGCAACACCTCACCTTCAATACCGCTGCATCTTCTGTAAATAGCAACATCTTCGCTGCGTATTTTGGGGAAATGCTGCCAGAGTTGCGAGGTGGTATCTGGAAGAACCGGAGAAAGAGGGGTTTTGTATTCGTGGACAGTATGGTGATTCGAAGAGTTCAGCGACTCAACGAGAATTGCATTCTTTTCATTCTTATCCACCGCGCAAGCAAATATCACTGGTTTCCTGACAGTTGCAGGATCACTCAGGAATGCATTCAAAGCATAAGAAGGGCTTTTCAGTTCATTGAGAATTATCAGATCCGCAGAATCCAGATCATCGAAAGTAATCTCTGTACCATCCTTAAGAATTACAGGCCCCCAATAATCTTTGGTGGATGCATTTAAGGCAAAAGTGATTGGTTTGCATCTGGTTTTATCACCCACTATTACTACTCGCCTGGAACCTGATGCCTGCTGAACAAAATAAGCTTGGTTATCAAAAATTAAAGGGTCCTGTGACTTCAGAGACATCTTTCCCATCAGATTACCCGATGAAAAACTGCTGGTTATCTCTACTGGTTTTCCCTCGTTTTCCGATATCTGTACTTGCACTCTGCCAATGCGCATTCTGCCGGTTTCAGCTATCAGTTCCCCTTTTTTAAGTGATTTTCCTTGAGCCTTAACAAAGGTACTTACTGTTATATTGTTCTGGGTCCTGATCTCTGCACCAGATAAAGAGTAATTCCAGGGTTTATCCGGAGTAACTGGTATACAAACCACAGTAATTCTTTTATCAAGTGCGGAGACTCCTTTTTCCAGTGCCGATTTTAACGGGACCTGAAAGTCGCTCAGAATAATTAAAAACGGATTAACTTCAAAATTTGTATTCTTAATCTGCTCCAGAGCATTTTCCAGGTCAGATGGAGAATGGCTGCTTATGAACTGCGTGGATTTTTCTTTTAGGACAAAATTCCTGCTTTCATGGTCAAAAATGAAAAGTTTCGATACATTCGGAATTAACTTGTGTAAGGAATCGATTATACTGTGTGATAATTGTCCGATACTCATCGGTCCATCGGTGTAATCCATGCTTAAGGTGGGATCAACCCACAGATATACCGGTGTTTGAGGATAGTGAAGTTTATTAAGAGGTTCTGAGGAGTTAAATGGCCTGGCAAATAAGGCTATTATTACAGCGGCAATAGCACAACGAGTCAGCAGTTGTAATAATTTGCGCAGATTACGGGTTTTCCTCTGAATAACTGCATTTTGAGTAAAGAAGCGGAGAGTAGAGAAATTTAAACTGATTGTTCTTGGACGTTTGAGAAAATGGATCAGTACGATCAGAACAATAAAAGCAAGTGCAAAGAAAAACTGAGGATTAAAAAAAGAAATACTGCTCAAAACAGGCGCTTCCTTTTCTCAAGCACCCTGAACAGTGCTTTTTCAAAAGATTCATCTGTACAGATAAGATTGAAATCTATCTGCATTTCCTTGCATGCGTTTTCAATGGTTTTTTTATGGTTTTGCAACCCGTCTCTGAAAAATCCTGAAGCAGTTTTCCCATCAAGCATTAATTGTCTGCCGGTTTCCAGATCATGCATCTGATAGGAGGAGGAAGAGGAAAAATCCAGTTCAAACGGATCCAGAATCCAAAACAGGATCACATCCTGCCGTTTGAATCTTAAATGTCGTAAAGACCGTATGATCTCCTGCGGATCATCAAAGAGATCTGAGATAATGATGCACATCCCCCGTCTGTTGATTCTTCTGGCTAGAGACTCTATTGCCAGACCACAGCGGGTTTCATCACTGGCTTCCAGCTTAGCGAGTGTGGAAAAAATGTTTTTCAATTGAATATTGGTCGAATGGGGAGGCAGATAGGCACCCAGATTTTCATCAAAACAAGCCAGTCCGACCGCATCTCTCTGCTTTATCAGGATAGCACTTAGAGAAGCAGCAAGAGTGCGGGCATATTCAAATCTACTCATGAATTTACCTGAGGTAAATTTCATTGAAGCGCTTTTATCTACAAGAATATTTGCAAAAAGATTGGTTTCATCTTCAAAAAGCCTCACTACCGTTTTATCTGTTTTGGCGAATTTTCGCCAGTCGATCTTTCGGGCAGCTTCCCCCTGAAGATAAGGACGATACTCCAGAAATTCTGCAGAAAAACCATGATAAGGGCTTTTATGCAGTCCTGCAATCATCCCTTCCACAATCAGTTTAGCTCTAAGACTCAGATTCAGAGCCGCCAATTGCTCAGGTTTTGGTAATGTTGATGCTTTCATGGTTCCTGTAAACTGCCCCGAAGATAATAGCTTTGGCAAAGGAGACTATTGTTCATAACGGTTGAGGTTTTTTGTCTTTTTATCTATGATTTGAGCCATCTGTTTTTCTTTTTCAAAGCATTTGATCTCATTGGCGATGCATTCTTTTAAAGCAGAAATATCGTTTTTATTAAAAGCAGATATAAAAATAGCTTGTGGATAGGCCAGAGAGAGCCGTTTCCTGAGAAATGGGTCTTCAATCAGATCTATTTTATTAAAAACCAGGATTGAAGGGATTTTATCTGCATTAAGTTCATTTAGGACATTATGTACAGTCTGCAGTTGCTGATCAATCCATTCACTCGATGCATCCATTACCAGTATCAGCAAATCCGATTCCGAGACAACACTTAATGTGCTTTTAAATGAGGCGATAAGCTGATGGGGTAATTTACGGATAAAGCCAACGGTATCAGACATAACGATATTGCCGACACCGGGAATAAATGCCCTGCGACTTGAAGTGTCCAGAGTGGCAAAAAGCTTATCCTCCACCAGCACTTCGCTTTTGCATAATGCATTAAGGATAGAGGATTTTCCTACGTTGGTGTATCCCACAAGAGAAACTTTGAATGTCTGTTCTCTGCTTTTTCTCTGAATAATACGGTTCTGTTCAATTTTTTTAAGTTTTTCCGTGAGCTCAGAGATCTTTTTTTTCACTAGCCTTCTGTCTACTTCAAGCTGTTTTTCACCAGGTCCCTTTGTCCCTATCCCTCCTACCTGCTGTGAGAAATGAGTCCAGGCATGAGTCAAACGCGGGTAAAGCAGACGCATCTGCGCAAGTTCAACCTGAATTCTTGCTTCATTGGTACGGGCATGCTTGGCAAATATATCGAGGATCAACTGTCCCCTATCGATGACTTTTCCCTGAACCAGTTTTTCGATATTTCTTATTTGTCCGGGAGAAAGTTGAGCATCTATAACCAGTGTATTTGCAGAAGCAGTTTTCATGGTTCTGCTTATCTCTTCCAGTTTCCCTGTACCCAGGTATGTTGAAGCAACCGGACGCTCACGTTTCTGATTTATCATGGAAACCACCTGAGCTCCCGCAGTGTTGCACAACAATTGCATCTCCTGCATGTCTTCCTCAAAAAGTCCGGGATTAGTATCAGATGTTAAAAGACCTGCAATAATAACTCTTTCCGTTTTATCTATAACGTTATTTTTGATCATGTCCTTCTTTTATACTCGTTGGATTTATTATTTGTATAAGGTGTCACCGACTTTTAGTCTGACATTCAACTCTCGTTGCATCGGGGTTAGAGTAAGTATTTCGGCTCCACTTTCGGTGACCAGTATCGTATGTTCAAATTGTGCAGAAAGAGAACCATCCCTGGTTCTTACAGTCCAGCCGTCCTTGCGATCGGTTATCACGGCATAATGCCCCAGGTTTATCATGGGTTCGACAGTAAAGGTCATTCCAGGTTCCAGAATTATCGATTCACTATCTGGTTCTATATGATGAAATACCGAAAAATGCTCATGAAAAGTTTTACCGATTCCATGGCCGGTATACTGCTGCACCACAGAGCAACCCTTTGATTTAACAAAAGGTTCTATTGCCTCGGCAACAGCCTGCAAAGGTACTCCCGGCTTAACAGCATCTATTCCCCTTATCAATGCCTGGGCAGTAATATCAACCAGTTGACGCGCCTTCTCAGAAACCCCTCCTATCATAAAAGTCTCTGAAGAATCCGCGTAATAACCATCTACTATAGTAGTCAAATCGACATTTACTATATCACCATCTTCAAGAAACTCATCCGGAGATGGAATGCCATGACATACGATATTATTACGGGAGATGCAGGCCGATTTGGGGTAACCATGATATCCCAGACACGCCGGTGTATGCCCATGTTTAATTGTATATTGATGAACGAGAGTGTCTAGATACTCCGTGCTGACTCCGGCCTTAACAAACGGACGGATATAATCCAGTAATTCACCGTTAAAAGCTCCCGCTTTTCTCATCTTTTCAATTTCCAGACCAGTCTTTATCAGACGGTTCTTTTTGGGAACCAATTTCTTAGATGCATTCTTTTTCAGATCTTCAAACAGATGGCATTTTTTGTATTTTTTCCCACTTCCGCACCAGCACAAATCATTTCGTTCAATCATAATACGCCAGTTTCCCCAAGAAATGCTGAAAATTTCAGCCGTTTTAATTATTTAAGAAAAATAATGTAACTACTCAGGTATCTGATGGCAAAAAACAAGGCAATAATATCAAATCGGGAAAAAAATAAGAATTAATACCAAAACAATGTCAAATCAGAAGTAATCTGAAAAAAATATCTAAACGAAGAATTGGCAGTGAAAAAACTCCTTATTCTTCAAGGTTTATCTGATTAGGTATTATTTCTTATTCTTTTGGCGATTGTTTCTTATCTCACCCAGTTATTTGTCTCAATACCTGAATAGTTACGAAAATATACATATTTTATCAGCAGTATTTCATATAGTTTACGAGACCAGACTCCAGTTTATTGACCGTTTAACATGAAAATTTTAATTATTCGATGTATGTCAATTGAGTGTACTGAAGTCCATAAGCGCCGGAAAAGTGAGTGATCTTGATTTTGCTCTGGCCTGCTTGATGGGAAGGCAGAAAAATACGCAACCTGGAAAATAATGCTCAAATCCAAAGATTTTTAACGGGTTATAGTCATCCATAAAGTCACAGCGGAAAAATGCAGGAGCAGCTTATTTTCAGTTTTTCCACTTAAATAACATCTGCGCACTTATACACTTCCTGTTTCCACTGATCAAACGTCAGGAGTGCTTCTTTGCAAATAATCTCTTTTTTTTCTTTCTTACCGATTCTTTTACGCCCAGGTGATTCAAATGCAGGGAAAAGACCAAAATGGATGTTAGAGGGACAGAATGGCTCAACCGTGGATGCAGTAATGTGATTTAACAATGCACCGGTAGCAGTATTTAATGGTGGTCTCTTTATTTTAACACCTCTGATTCTGGAAACCAGAAACAACGCAGCAAGATGACCTGTAGCAATACTCTCTGTGTATCCCTCATTACCACAGATCTGTCCTGCCAAAAAAAGGTTTTCCTCTTCACGGAAAGAAAGATCTGGGCTGAGAAGACGCGGAGAATCAAAATAGGTGTTGCGATGGATACTTCCATAACGCAGGAATTCTGCATTGCCAAGCCCTGGAATAAGCCGAAACACATTTTGCTGTTCTGGGATGGTAAGCCTGGTTTGAAATCCCACCATATTGTAACTACTCCCGGATGCATTCTCCCTGCGCAATTGACATACAGCGTAGGGACGCCGGCCGCTTCGCGGGTCGATTAAACCTACAGGGCGAAGTGTACCATAAGCCAGAGCATCAAACCCACGTGAGGCGGAAACCTCCACGGGTAAACATGCCTCAAAAAATCGTTCGGATTCAAATTCCCTTGCATTCACCCGGTCCGCATTTCGCAACGCTTCATAAAATCTTCGATATTCTTCTTCGGTAAAAGGACAGTTGATATAATCCCCTTCCCCTTCTTCCCATCTTGAAGCCCTGAATGCAATAGAGAAGTCTATTGAATCGGTACTCACTATAGGAGCGATGGCATCATAAAAATGCAATGTATCTGAAGGAAAGCGACTTTTCAGCCAGGAGGTAAGCTTTTCGGATGCCAGTGGACCTGCAGCAATAATGCAGTATGGGTGCTCTGAAGGAGGAGATTCCATTTCTGAGCAGGTCATCTTAATTAAAGGATTACTTAATAATAAAGATTGAACATCTCGGGAGAAAAGCTCCCTGTCTACTGCCAGAGCCGAACCAGCAGCTACTGCATTACGTCTGGCTGCCATAAGTAATGGACTCTCAAGAGAGACAAGCTCTTCCTTGAGTAATCCGTGGGCTGATGGTAACTGTTGTGATTTCAGAGAATTAGAACAAACCAACTCCGCAGGAAGTCCGGTTTTATGAGCCGGACTCTTCCATTGAGGACGTGCTTCGTAAAGTTCAACAGAAATCCCATTGCGTGCAAGCACCAAAGCAGCTTCGGAACCGGCTAAACCGGCTCCTATCACCGCAACTGTTTTATTCTCTGTCATGGAAGAAAGCGCTATTAATCAATTTTCTCTTCTGAAACGGTTTCAGGGTCAGTGTTTCCTGAAACAGGGAATTCCGTCTTGCATGATGGGCATTTCAATGCATTTCCACTACGTTTGGATTCCTTATGCACTAACATGGGAAATCCGCATTTACCGCATTTCTGAGCTACAGGACGATCCCAGGTAGCAAATGTGCAGTCCGGATACTCACTGCATCCAAAAAAGATCTTGCCTCTGCGGGTTTTACGCTCCACCAGTGATCCTTTGCAGCCATCCTGAGGACAGCTCACCCCGGTAGATATCGATTTAGTGTTTTTACATTCAGGGAACCTGGAACAACCCAGGAATCTGCTGCCATTCATGGAGAGCACAACCATTGGAGCTCCACATTTATCACAAAGCTCATCGGTTTTCAGATTTTCGCTTTTTTCCAATGGCTCTGTATACTTGCATGAAGGGAAACCCTGACAAGCCAGGAATTTTCCGTTACGGCTCCATTTGATAACCAGCGGATGTTCCTTACATGAAGGACACTGTCGGTCAGTAACCTCCTGATTCTGAGCCCGGAGATCCTTTATGCTTTGACGTACATCATTGAGTCTTCCGGAAAATGGCCCATAAAACTCTTTTAAGACCTCTATCCAGTCGGCATTTCCTTCTTCTACTTTATCTAAAGAGTTCTCCATTTCGGCAGTAAAACCGACATCAAAGACATCTGTAAACTCTTTCACCAGTATGTTTTTAACCATGAAACCTACCTCTGAAGGCACGAATCTACGGTTTTCAAGATTTACATATTTTCGTCTTTTCAGAGTATCGATAATCTGGGCATAAGTGCTGGGACGTCCGATTCCTTTATCTTCAAGCTCACGAACCAGCGATGCTTCGGTATAACGAGGTGGCGGTTGAGTAAAATGCTGTTTATCCAGAAGCTTATTCAGGTTAACTTTTGTATTGACCTTCAATTCAGGAAGCCTCTCGTTCTGGCTCTCGGCATTGGCATCTGAATTATCTTCGACAGTTTCATCATAAAGAGCCAGAAAGCCTTCGAACTTGATAATCGATCCAGTGGTGCGGAAAATGCAGCTATCTGCTTCAATATCCACTCTGGTGGAATCGAAAATCGCATTTTCCATCTGTGAAGCCAGAAAACGTTTCCATATAAGCTCATAGAGTCGATACTGATCTCTGGAAAGATAGTGCTTAACCCTTTCCGGAGAAAACTCAAGATTTACCTGTGAAGGCCTGATGGCTTCGTGGGCATCCTGGGCGTTTTTCTTTTTTCCGTAGAAACGCGGTTGAGGCGGCAGATGTCGGTTGTCAAAAAGTGCTCCAATAACTTTTCTGGCATCCTGCAAAGCTTCCTGCGCGATTCTGGTTGAATCGGTACGCATGTATGTAATTAGTCCCAGAGAACCTAATTCACCCAGCTCAAGTCCTTCATATAACTGCTGAGCAACCATCATTGTCTTGGCAGCAGAAAATCCAAGTTTTCTGGCAGCTTCCTGCTGAAGAGTACTGGTGATAAAAGGTGGATATGGTTTCCTCTGCTTTTCTGACCTGACAACATCGATGACAGTAAAGTTCTTTCCTTTCAGCCGGTCAATAATGCTTTTTGCGGTAGTCTCATTGGGAATCAGAGGATTTTCCTGGTCTCCCTTGAATCCATCAACCGAAAAAAGCTTGGCTGAAAACTGAGAATCATTATATTCGAAGAGTCCCTGAATCGACCAGTATTCTTTCTGCACAAATGCCCTGATCAACTCTTCTCGCTCGCAAATCAGGCGCAATGCAACCGACTGCACTCTTCCAGCACTCAGTCCTTTAAAAACGGTCCGCCACAGTATTGGAGAAACCTGGTATCCTACGATACGGTCAAGAATTCTTCTGGCCTGCTGAGCATTGACTTTGTTCATGTCGATCTCTTTAGGCTGCTCAAAGGCTGCCAGTACCGCTCGCTTAGTTATTTCATTAAACATGACCCGCTTAATACTGGCATTCTCAGTTTTAATGGTTTCTGCCACGTGCCAGGCAATAGCTTCTCCTTCGCGGTCAGGGTCGGGCGCCAGAAACACATTTTCTACTTTCATCGCCTCGCTCTTTAATTCACGCAATACCTTCCGCTTACCTTTTGAAGGAATATACTTGGGCCGGAAATCCTTCTCGATATCGACCCCAAGCTCCTTTTCAGGCAAATCAATGATATGCCCCATAGTAGCCCTGACAGCATAATCTTTCCCCAGATACTTGGAAATAGTCTTACACTTTGCCGGTGACTCAACAATTACTAAGTGTTTTGCCATAAAAGCGTGTTTTCCTTTACCATTTCACTTACAACATTTTACATCTGGTATGCAAAACATCGTTTATTACAAATTATAATTTTAATTCAGAATAAAAGATACCGGTTGCACCGGTTTCAATCACTGATATCAAAATGAAGAATGACTCATTCCGCTTATAAGCATACTGAGCCCCAACCCGTCACAGATTTCGATTATGTCCTTATCAAATTCAGATCCACCCGGCTGCGCAATATATCGTATACCGGCATCATAAGCCTCTGTGATCAAGTTCTTTGAGGATAAAGGCAGATCTGATACCATAACCATTTCAGCGATTTCCGGAAATACCCCATTTTCAGGCAGTTTTTTACCCATACTCTGATACCATCTTTTCAGACTTTCTAAAGCCTGAGGAATAGCCAGCAATTTCAATGCAATCTTCGGATCAGGTTGCGCTGAACCCATGCCTGTTACCTTAAAACAGCCTGCCTCATATTCCTGTGCCAAAATTATGGCACTGGATTTGGCATACTTTGCAGCAATCATGGCAAAACAGGCCAGTTTTTCTTTTTCTTTTGGAAAAGCAACCCTGGTTACAGATTCACATTTCTCAAAGAGCCCTTTATCCTTAGACTGCCACAGTAGTCCACCTGTAACCTGTTTCAAACTCTCAGTCTCAATAGCCGTACCATATTTCAATTCACCGATTGCCAGAAGTTTTAATGCTGAGCCCTCATTCTTGAAAAATTCTACGGCCTCAGGAGTAAAATCCGGGGCAACAATTACTTCCACAGGTTTTCCTTGCAGCATTTTAGCGATTTTAACATCGAAAGCTCTGGAAAATGCAACAACACAACTCTCCTCTGGTGCTGAGTCATCCCTCCATATCATTTCCAGCGCTTTTTCCAAATCCGCTGCAGTAGCAAATCCTGACAGGTTATTCTTTTTGATTACGGCTACTGCAGGAAAATCTGCAATCTCTTTTATATATTCCAATGCCATGTCAGCATCAGCAATATCATTGTAACTGAGCTCTTTTCCATAGATCTGAACAGCCCGCGAAACTGAGCTCTCATTAACTGACAGATTTTTAAAGAATACAGCCTCCTGGTGAGAATTTTCACCAGCAATTAACTTCTCTCCTTTATTATAGGAGAGTCTGAGGATGTCTTCTTCCAGATAAACCTTAGAGAGATACTTATCAATAGCCGCATCATAATCGGCGGTATGACGGAAAGCCTTAACCGCCAGTCTCTTACGCGTTTCAAAAGAGATACCACCAGCTTTGATCAATTCATCCAGAATCAGATTGTAATCGCAAGGATCTACCACGATGGTTACATATGCATGGTTTTTTGCGGAACTGCGAACCATTGTTGGCCCACCAATATCGATATTTTCAATAGCATCTTCGATACTCACATCTGGCTTTGCCACAGTTTTCTGGAATGGATAAAGATTAACCACTACCAGATCTATCGGTTTTATTCCGTTTTTATCCATCTGCTCCTTATGAACTGGATTATCCCGTATTGCCAGAATACCACCATGTACCCTTGGATGAAGCGTCTTCACCCTCCCATCCATTATTTCCGGGTGCCCGGTGTAGGAATCGACGGATTTTACTGGTACATTATTGTTTTTAAGGCTATTAGCAGTCCCCCCGGTTGAAAGTATTTCAACTCCCAGATCAGAGAGTTTCTTAGCGAATTCAACTATACCTGTTTTATCAGAAACACTGATTAATGCCCGAGTAACCGGCATTAGCTTCATATACGGCCTCTTTCGGATTTAATTTTTAAGGGAACTACAATATGATTAATTGCGATGAATGATGCAAAGAAAAGGTGGTAGTAATTGAGAATCTCGAGAAGTGCAGATCAATAATTTATTGGTGCTAAAGCTTTGGCCCAATCAGGTTATTACAATCAATTTTTATGCGCTGCCAAAATCTTGTGAGGTAATTTTGGGACCTCATACCGCTTGCCTGCTCCCACCCGCACCCCATTTATATCAACAGGGCAACTCTTCATTTTTACAGAATATCATTTCTCCCGCACAGAATATTTCTTCGCCTGCACTGCTTACTTCTTCTCCCACACTGATTACCTTTTCATCTGCATAGAATATCTTTTCGCCTGCACAGGATACCTTTTCACCTGCGCAGAATGCTTTTCATCTGCACAGAATATCTTTTCATCTGCACAGAATATCTTTTCATCTGCACAGAATATCTTTTCATCTGCACAGAATATCTTTTCATCTGCACAGAATATCTTTTAATCTGCACAGGATATCTTTTAATCTGCACAGGATAACTTTTCATCTGCACAGGATACCTTTTCGTCTGCACTGGATACCTTTTCGTCTGCGCAGAATGCTTTTCGTCTGCACAGGATACCTTTTCGTCTGCGCAGAATGCTTTTCATCTGCACTGGATATCTATACTGACGCATTTTTTTCTTTTCATTTCCACTCAATTTCCCACTTCCCTGCAGAATTACTCCTCGTTTCCACCGAACCATCCCACGCCTGTTCAATAGAATTGCACTTTATCTAAGGGCAATGATTCATCCGGAAAAACAAAAAGGGCGACTTCATTAAAGAAATCGCCCTTATTAAACAAACTATTGAACTGAAACAGGCTTATTCAGCAGATTCAGAAGATTCAGATGATTCCGGAGCCCCAGATGCTTCTGAAGGTTCGGTTGATTCTGAAGGTTCTGATGCCTCCGAAGGTTCAGTTGATTCAGAGGGTTCGGTTGGTTCCACTGCACTTTCCGGAGTCTCAGTTTCACCCTCTTCAGCTTTCTTACCCTTTCCTTTTGCAGGTTTTGTTTCTGCAGGTTTGATCGGGAATTTAGCGAGATATTCTTTGAACAGGTTTTCATCTTTATCCTTAAAATACTCGCTTATGCTGAGGACGATTTTTCTTCCTTCCAAATCGAACTCAATCACTTTACCCGGAGTTTTATCTCCAACTTTGTAGATACGGGATGGTTGATTGACTTCCTGACCGAGTTGATTGAGTGGAATGAAACCCTCGATTTCATTGGACAGGTTGACAACGAGTCCACGATCCAGGATTCTTGCTACTTCGGCTTCTTCGATCTCTGTTCCCACAGCAAAATCTTTAGCCAGATCTGTCCATGGATCTTCAGAAAGCTGTTTTATTCCAAGAGAAATACGACGCTTCTCCAAGTCGATATCAAGCACTTTTACTTCGACCGTGTCACCTTTTTTGAGCATTTCACCAGGATGATTGATCTTTTTGGTCCAGGACATATCAGAGATATGAATTAAACCATCAACACCTTCCTTGAGTTCGACAAATGCACCAAAGGCAGCGATGTTTCTTACCTTACCTTTTACAATAGTATCTATCGGGAATTCCTGAGGCACCTTTTCCCATGGATCCGGTTCAAGCTGCTTGAATCCAAGAGAGATCTTCTGGTTTTCCTTGTCAATCTTTAATACAACTGCCTCAACGATATCTCCGATCCCCACGATTTTTGAGGGATGCTTAATGTGCTGAGTCCATGACATTTCAGAGATATGAATGAGTCCTTCGATACCTTTTTCAAGTTCCATGAATGCACCATAATCGGTGATGGAAACGATCTTTCCACGAACTCTTGCACCTTCAGGAAATTTCTCCTCGATACCTTTCCATGGATGCTCGCTGAGCTGTTTGAGTCCAAGGGAGATTCTTTCCTTGTTCTCGTTAAAATCAAGCACTTTGACTTTAAGTTTGTCACCGATAGCAACTATCTCGGAAGGATGATTTACTCTTCCCCATGACATATCGGTAATGTGCAGAAGACCATCGACACCACCCAGATCGATAAAAGCACCGAAATCGGTGATATTTTTGACGGTACCTTCCCGAACCTGATTTTTTTCCAGCTCTGCAAGAATTTTTTCTCTCATTGCAGAACGATCTTCTTCCAGAATAACTCTGCGGGAGACCACTATGTTTCTTCTGGCTTTATTTACTTTAATAACCCGGAACTTGAAGGATTGACCGATAATGGCATCCATATCCGGAATCTGGCGCAGATCGATCTGAGAGCCTGGAAGAAAAGCATCCACACCAAAAAGATCAACCACCACACCACCTTTAATTCGACGGATAAGTCTTCCCTCGACAGTTTCCTGATCTTCATAAGCCTTGTAAATTCGATCCCAGACTTTCAGAAAATCTGCTCTGGATTTTGACAGGATAATCTGCCCCTCACTGTCTTCTACCTGTTCGAGGAACACATCTATCTCATCACCGGGCTTGAATTCATGAACATTTTTGAATTCAGAAATGGGAATAATCCCTTCCGATTTGAAATTAACATCAACAATCACTTCCTTATCGGTTATTCGCAAAATCTTACCGCGGACAACCTGGCCCTCCTCGATACCTTCGAGTGATTTGTCGTAAGCTTTAAGGATTTCCTGGACCTGACCTGGTTTGTAAAAACTTTCTTCAAATTCGGCCAGATCAACTGTCTGTCCTGACGCATCATAGCCTGTAACCGGCTTCATCTCTTTCTGTGCATCTGACATTTTTAAAGTTACTCCTGTAAATTGGGGTTAAGGTTAAAGGTTAATTTGTCTATTCTGGTCCTGGATTTTAAAGCTATACGGGCCCGGAAATGACAACCTGCTATTTACTTGGCAACAGCACTTTTTGCCTGAATCAATGCTGTGGCTTTATTTACAATGTATTCTATCTGAGATTCCAGTGTCATGCCGGTAGTATCAAGCTCTTCAGCACCGGCCGCTTTCTGCAGAGGGCTGTTTTTCCGGGTAGAATCTTTATGATCACGTAAGGAGATCTCCTCTTTGAGTTCTTCAATGGACTTGTGAACTCCCAAATTCTCAAAATCCTTCTGTCTTCTGCGTGCTCGTTCCTCAACTGATGCCACCATATAAATTTTCAAATCAGCATCAGGGAATACTACTGTAGCAATATCTCTGCCTTCACATACAACAGAATTGTTTTTACCTATCTCTCTTTGCTGTTTTACCAGTGCTTCCCTCACCACCGAAGGAGCACAGTAGTCAGATACATTTCTGGTAACCTCATCGCTTCGAATCTGTGTGGAAACATCCTCCCCATCCATCCAGATTCGGCTTTCCGGAGGTACACCAGTAAAGGAAATGACGGTCTGTGATGTAAGCTTTGCCAAAGCTTCTGTATCCTGGGATGAGATACCTAAACGAAGACATTTTAGAGTAATGGCTCTATACATGGCTCCAGTATCCAGGTAGGTAATACCCAGACGTGCAGCAACCGCTCTTGCAGTAGAACTCTTTCCTGATCCTGCCGGACCGTCAATAGCAATAATCATTGTATCCAACTTCAGGTTTCAGAATTGTGGATAATTCGGAAAAAATACTTATTGCTGCAATAGCAAGCAATATCATAATAATGTAGTAATAACCTTCTTTATCCAGAAATTAAAACCGCAAATATCAGGCCTTCTAAAAACATTTAAAACCATTTAAATCGTAACATTACTCCTACCAAAACGTAATAGATGCAGTAGTAGCAATGAAATATTCAATACCGGGAAACCTGCCAGTGCAACACCTTACATAACTTTAGATATACTGTTTAGCCGCTTATTATTTTATAACACATTTAAATATCCAGTATCTTTCTATTTAAGCCTTGGCTAGCCATTGAGTCTGAAGCGGAGTTTTGATGATCGGCAAAGAGATAATTAAGAAACAATTGAACAACTGCCTTGATGATACTTCATTTTTAAATTACCCTGGAATGCGAAAAGGAAAAGTACGAGACACTTATGATCTGGATGATAAGCTCCTGCTTATTACTACCGATCGTCAAAGTGCTTTCGACCGGGTCCTGGCAAATATTCCATTTAAGGGACAGGTATTAAATCAGATCAGTGAGTTCTGGTTTAAAAAAAGTTCACATATTGTGAAAAACCATATCATTTCCATCCCAGATCCCAATGTCACACTCGCTACCAAATGCAAGGTATTCCCCATTGAATTCGTAGTAAGAGGTTATCTTACCGGTTCTACCGATACATCAGCCTGGATGCTTTACTCAAAAGGCGTAAGAAATATCTGCGGCAATATTCTTGAGCAAGGGATGGTAAAGAATCAGAAATTTGACAAACCGATTCTCACTCCCACTACTAAATCCGATGCACATGATGAACCGATCTCTGCAGAACAAATAATAGACAGGAATTTAATCGACGAGAAGACCTGGAATAAGCTTCAATCGATCGTTTTCGCCCTTTTTGAGGAAGGCACCAGAATAGCCGATTCCCATGGACTGATCCTGGTAGACACAAAATACGAACTTGGTACAGATGAAAACGGAGAAATTGTGTTGATAGATGAGGTTCATACTCCCGATTCATCACGGTACTGGTTGAAAGAGAGTTATCAGAGTCGCTTTGCAGAAAATAAAGAACCGGAAAATGTCGACAAGGAATTCCTTCGCTTATGGTTTAAAGCACACTGCGATCCCTACAAAGACAAAGTTCTTCCTAAAGCACCCGATGATCTGGTAGTGGAACTTTCATCCCGTTATATTACTCTTTACGAGATGATCACCGGTTCTGAATTCAGGACAGATGATATTCCTGTGAAGGAGCGTATATCAAAAAATCTTAAAGCAGCAGGAATAATCTGATCGCAAAAGATATCATATAGAAAACAGGTAATTTTTCAAATACTTCTGGAGGAAATTAATGGCATCCCCAAGTCCGGATTTAATGAGTACAATTGTCAGCCTCTGCAAACGGAGAGGCTTCATTTTTCAATCCAGCGAGATCTACGGCGGTCTTAACAGTTGCTGGGATTATGGCCCCCTGGGTGTTGAATTGAAACGCAATGTAAAAGAAGCCTGGTGGCGTTCAATGGTTACCAGAAGACGAAACATTGTAGGTATCGATGCCTCCATTCTCATGCACCCCAAAGTATGGGAAGCCTCCGGACACCTTTCCGGCTTTACCGATCCGCTTGTGGATTGCAAAGTCTGCAAGGAACGTTTCCGTGCAGATCACCTGGAAAGTCTTGAGAAATGTCCCAAATGCGGTGGACAGCTTACAGAAGTCCGCAAATTCAATCTCATGTTCAAAACATTTATGGGCCCCATTGAAGACCAGTCCGCCACAGTTTTTATGCGCCCTGAAACAGCCCAGGGTATTTTTGTAAACTTTCTCAATGTACAGACCGCTTCCAGACTCAAACCTCCCTTTGGTATCGCCCAAATAGGAAAGAGTTTCCGTAATGAAATCACTCCGGGTAATTTTACCTACAGAACCCGTGAATTTGAACAAATGGAGATGGAATTCTTTGTTCCACCTTCAGAAGATGAAAAATGGTACCAATACTGGAAAGATGCCAGATTCCAATGGTATAAAGATTACGGAATAAAAACAGAAAATCTGCGTATGCGTGAGCATGAGAAGGATGAACTGGCACACTACGCAAAAGCCTGTGCAGATGTCGAGTACAAGTTTCCCTTTGGATGGAGCGAACTGGAAGGTATTGCCAACAGAACCGATTTTGATCTTAAACGACACTCTGAATTCAGCGGCAAGAGCCTGGCTTATTTTGATGAAGAATCAAAGCAGCATTATTTTCCTTATGTCATTGAGCCTGCTGCAGGAGCCGACAGAGCAACACTGGCATTTCTTATTGACTCCTATTCGGTTGAAGGTGAAGGAAAAGATGCCCGTACAGTCCTGCATCTTCATCCATCTTTAGCTCCTATCAAGGTTGCAGTGCTTCCGCTTGTGAAAAGAGATGGAATGCCGGAAAAGTCGGAAAAAATATATAACGACTTGCTTGATAATTCCATTAAATCATTTTACGATCACAATTCGGCGATCGGGCGCAGATATGCCCGTCAGGATGAAGCAGGTACACCTTTCTGTGTTACTGTTGACAGCCAATCGATGCAGGATGACACAGTTACTATCCGGGAAAGAGATACCAGAGCCCAATATCGCGTGGCCGCTTCATCGGTAGTCGAAGTTATAAACCAGAAAATAAAGGAAGCACAAAAATGACCTTGCAGGTCAACATATTAATGGGCGGCCCTTCGGCCGAACATGAAGTTTCGCTCAACTCCGCTTTTGGAATAATCACAAATCTGGACAGATCCAAATACCGGATAAGGGCTGTATTTGTCAGTAAATCAAAAGAGTTTTTCTTTTATGATATTCCTGAACACACTCTTTCCTTTAATGAGATGCTAAACCTGCAAAACTACAAGGGGCCGTTTAATCTGGCAGATTCCAAACCGGTATGGGAGGGCTGCGGAGTCGTTTTCCTTGGAGCTTTGCATGGTTCTTTCGGAGAAGACGGAACCATACAGGGTGCGCTGGATGCCATGGATTTAGCCTATACTGGATCCGGTGTTACAGCCAGTGCACTTGCCATGGATAAGATATTATCCAAATTCGTCTATATTCAAAATGGACTCACAGTTCCTCCTTTTTCTATTTTCGGTAAGAATTTTCCCCAGACTACAATAGCTGAGATCTCCTCAAAACACCGGTTTCCATGTTTTGTCAAAGCTCCACAATCCGGTTCCAGCCGTCTTATGGGAAAAGCAGACTCAATAGAATCACTTTCCAGAATGCTGACTGAGCTGAGGCAATGTTCCCCCAACATTCTCATTGAGTCGGCAGTCAATGGTATCGAATTCACCTGCGCAGTAATTGAAGAACCCGACGGTACACTTACCGCCTTACCTCCCATCGAGATTCGGCCCAAAACATCTTTTTTCGATTATACTGCCAAATATACCGATGGGGCTTCCGAAGAGATTGTTCCGGCTCCTTACCCCGAAGAATTACTGGAGAGAATAAAGGCGGCAGCCTTAACAGCGCATAACATTCTTGGCTGCAGCGGGGTTTCCAGAACAGACATGATCTATAGTGATGACAAACTTTTTGTACTTGAAACCAATACCCTTCCGGGTTTCACCCGCAACTCTCTTCTTCCAAAAGCATTTATGGCTGCAGGTGGAAGTTATGCCCAACTTCTCGACAAATTAATCCAATCCGCTCTTTTCAGAAAAAAAACCGGTGCATTATGAGCTGGGTTCTGGGAATAGATACATCATCTGTTGATCTGGGAGCAGGTCTTTTCAAAGGTGATACCGCAATAGCATCTTACTCCCGTTTCATCAGGAATTCACATGCCGAACACATAGCACATACTGTCGATATGCTTTTAAAGATCAATAAGGTCGATCCATCAGAAATCAATCGTCTGGCAGTAACCATCGGCCCCGGTTCCTTTACCGGTTTGAGGATCGGTCTGGCCTTTGCCAAAGGTTTTTGTTTTGGCAATCCTGATGCACTCATTTTACCGGTGTCATCACTTGAAGTGATGGCTTACGCCGCTCAAAGGTCATCAGCAAGAATACTTACTGCAATTGACGCCAGAAATGACGAGGTGTTTCTGGCTTCTTTTCGTTTCAGTCAGGAAAAGCTGATCAGACTTACCGACGATTCAGTTTGTAGCATAGAAGAATTCAGAGAATTGGTGAAACCGGATGACCTAGTCATCACAGATACAATGGGATACAGCAGAAGTACGGCTTTTGATTTCCTGAAGCAACATCCCTGGTTTTATCCTGTTGAAAAGTTTCCTGTGCAAAGAGGCCTTTTCTGCTCTTTGCGCGGATCTCAGGCTCTTAATGAACCACAATTATGGAAAAAACATTCCGACATTCTTCCCCGTTACCTTCGCATGTCATCTGCACAGGTAAAACTGAAGGAAAAGTGTTTATGAATCAAGCGGTGCTGTTTATTTTCATCGGTGCTTTTCTGGTAATCCTGCCAGGTATTTTGTTTTTTTTTTACCGCAGATATCCGTTTCATCTGATATATAAAAGCAAGACTGATCTTCAGGAGATGCTTGATGGTATTGAGGATCCGCTGGCTGTTATTACCGATGAATACATAGTCAGACGCACTAATAAAGCTTATATTACTCTGGTATCCAAAGATTTTTCCGATGTAATCGGGCAGAAATGTTTTACTCTGTTACGTAAAAGAGCCAGTCCCTGTGAAGATTGTTTACTGAAAAAATCAATGGACTCCAAAACCATTCAAAAGATAGAACGTGCTGCGCATCCTTGTGGCTCAGGTGCAGTATCTATCAGTTTTTCACCAACCCGTTTTTCGATAGACAATGAGCATTCCTGTATTATCGAGCATATCAGGGATATTTCCCTTTTAGAGGAATTAAAAAATAATCTTGAGAAAAAAAACCGCACTCTTGCCGGGACCATGAAAAACCTTAAAGCAGCTCAACAGAACATAAGAGAAGAGTTGCGTCTGGCCAGGCTAATCCAGCAAAGCATTCTTCCCAAACAGGCACCATCGGTTTCCGGGCTCAAAATTTCTCTTACTTACCATCCCATAACCGATGTCGGTGGTGATATATATGATTTCATCCGCTTCTCGCCTACCCGGTTAGGGGTTTTTGTAGGTGATGCATCCGGTCATGGACTGGCCGCTGCATTTGTAGCCACAATTTCAAAAATGTCACTATATAACCATAGTAAAAGCGAGATGCCGGTATGTGATCTTCTCTCCCATATAAACAACGATCTCCTTAATAACATTCACACCGGACATTATCTTACCTGTTTTTGGGGAATATTTGATCTGGAAAAAAATACCCTAACTTTCAGCAGAGCCGGCCATCCCATACCAGTACTTATCAAAAAAGACGGATCACTTATTCCACTCAAAACCGCAGGTACATTCATCGGACTTATTACCGATACTCAGTTTGAGCATCAGACAATAAGTTTCGAAAAAGGCGACCGCTTTTATATATTTACCGATGGGATCTATGAAGTACTGGAATCCAATAACAGTGAAGACACTCTTCTGGGCTATGATCGTTTCGTTGATATGCTGATAGAATGCAGAAATTATCCTTTTGGAAAGGTAATCTCCACTATTCAGTCCAAACTGAAAAGTTATACCTATGAAGATGACTACACACTTATTGCCCTTGAATCCACAGCCAATAAATCACAGGGATAACACATCGGTATGCGTTTTATTTTGTTTAAAATTTCTGTTCTCCTGATAATCCTTGCTACAGCATCTTTTGCTGACAGTATTCCAGAACAAAGGATTGATTCTGTTCCTGAACCTAATTTGCTCTCAGATTCATCTTATGCCAATACAGACACATCTGAAGTATCTGACAGTATTATTCAAATACCGGACTCGACATCTGCAAAATCGGAAACTGTGCCCCTGAACCCGGAAATACCCCCACCAGACTCTATCAAACCATCTAATGGTCTTTTTCTGGGGTTCGGTGCAGGAGTAACGCTGGGCAATCTACCACTGCTTCCTCTGTGGAAGAATTCACTTCCTGATTCGTTACCAGATTTGGGTCTGCAGACAAATTCATTTATCATACATGCTGATACATCACTGCCGGACTCATTGCAGATATCAGATACTTCGCTGCTTGAATTCAAGATAAAAGAACAAGCCAGCGTTTATAACATGACCTTTCCCGTACGATTGTCAATATCCAGACTAAGTGATAAAAGTCTCTTACGAGCATCTCTGACCTATTCTCTTATTTATAAGAATCAAAAGTACATCGTGTTTGCTGCAGACGATACCTTAAACCGGCGAATCGATATGAAACAGAAACTTTTTCTTCACTCAGCGGCTTTGGAAGTAAATTACGGTTTAAAGATACCGCCGCAATATTTTTCAATCGAATCAATCGAGAAAAGTTACTTTTTTGTCGGACTGGGAATTTCACCGGTATTGTATCTGAAAAACATAAGGGATATTGACAACAAGTCCAAAGACCAGAGAATGCAGCAGGTCGAAAACAGCATCAGAGAAAGTGGCAAGAATCTGAGTGCACTGGGCACTACTTTTACTTTCAAGACCGGAATTTCTGCAATCCGCCGTCTCTCTTCAAACGGAACAGCGGAGATCAGTCTTTGCTATACTTTAAACTGGTTTGACTATTTTTACAATAATGGAAAGAGAATTCAGAAAAGCAACCTAAGCGGCAATATTGAAGATAAAGGTGATTTATCTTTTCTGTCGAACCGGTTTGAGATAGGAGTTACGTTATATAGACAGGTTTCGAAGGGAAAATAACGTAAATAATGTTAAGTCGCCAAAATAAGAAATAATATCAAAACAATATCTAATCAGAAGTAATATGAAAAAATTTCTAAACAAACAATGAGAATGGAAAAGACTTTTTACACTCAGGGCTTGTCAAATCAGGTATTGTTTCTGATTCTTTTTCCCGATTATTTCTGATTTTCTGCCAGGATTCCTTGCTGACCCATGGTACAAAAAAGCAGTGATATAGATAAAGTGTATGAGCTCCTTAAGCAGGAGTTTCACAAGCATCGCATGCCGGTTGTTGATCTTATTGAAACTCAGACCAAAGATCCTTTTAAAGTGCTTCTTACTACAATCATGAGTGCGCGAACCAAAGATGAAACCACCATTTTGGCCGCCAGGAGGTTGTTTCAGAGAGTATCAACTCCTGCAGATCTGAGCTCACTCAGCATCAAAGATATCGAATCATTGATTTATCCGGTAGGATTTTATCGCGAAAAAGCGAAAAGCCTTAAAAAACTTCCTCAGGTTCTAAATGATTTATTTGCAGGTCAGATTCCTTCCACAGTTGAGGAACTGGTTCAATTACCGGGAGTGGGTCGGAAAACTGCTAATCTGGTGGTAGCAGTTGCTTTTAACAAGCCTGCGGTGTGTGTGGATATTCACGTGCACAGGATTTTTAATCGTCTGGGATATCTGAAGACTTCGACACCACTGGAAACCGAGATGAAATTAAGGGAATGGCTTCCTGTAAAGTACTGGACCACCTTTAATTCCTATTTCGTTTCGTTCGGTCAACATACATGTCGTCCGATAAATCCATACTGCAATCGTTGCCCCGTTTATGATTACTGCAGCAGAATCGATGTAATAAGTACACATCTTAAGTAAAAAAATTCCAACCCTAAAGCAGATAATTTTTCTCCCTTGGCACATATATTGTTGCTTCTTTTTTCATTATAGAAATGAGGGAGGGATATGAAAAAATGCAGCGTGTTTTTTCCTTTAATTTTACTTTTAATCCTTTGCCAACCAACCCCGGAAACCGGCAGAAGACAACTGAATCTGGTATCCGAAGAGGAACTTTTTAAACTCAGTTTCGAACAATACCAGGAGTATTTAAATACACACGAAGTAATCACCGGTACCGAAGATGCAGAGTTGGTCAAGAGTGTGGGTAGTAATATTCAAAAAGCAGTTGAGCAGTATTATAAGGATAACCCTGAAAAACTCAAGCGATACCGCTGGGAATTCAATCTGATAGAAGACACCGCCATAAATGCTTTTGCCATGCCTGGAGGTAAGGTGGCAGTTCTGAGTCCGATACTTCTGGTAACCCAAAATGCAGCAGGATTAGCTTTTGTGGTTGGGCATGAAGCCGCGCATTCGGTGGCCAACCATGCTAATGAAAGATTGAGCCAACTTTTAATCGCAGAATTAGGTGGAATGGTTCTGTCGGAAGCTTTGCAAAAACAACCTCAGAAGACCCGTGAGCTTGCCCTTGCTGCTTATGGTTTAGGTGCTCAGGTAGGAATAATTCTTCCATATAGCAGAATCCAGGAAGAGGAAGCGGATCGGTTGGGTTTGATCTTTATGGCCATGGCTGGTTATGATCCGGAAGAATCCATCGGTTTTTTGGAAAGGATGATGGAAATTCAAAAGGGGCAGCAGCCACCGGAATTTCTAAGCACTCACCCAGCAGAGGAAAATAGAATCGAGGAGATTAAGAAGTTATTGCCGGAGGCCAGGAAATATTATAGAAATCCAGAGCAAGAGGGATGATTTGGGATTTGAGTTTTTTTGGGGATTTTCTGGTTCTGATCAATGGGGACGGAGGAAACTTCATATTGAACCGCGATGATTATGGTTGAATAAAAAGGTTTCTGGATCGTTTCTATATGGGAAGTTTTGCATGAAAAACTGGGCAATTTCAGATCGGCTTACCTTGACCGATACAGATATGAAAAGGTTCCTCCGTCCCCAGGTTCGTCAAAACCTATCCCGAAATTCCCTCCAATGACTCGTTTCTGGTCTCATCTTTTTTCTGCTGTGAACTTTCCGAAGGCGCTCCCTCCAGTTTCAGTGGAAATGGTTTTGACATCTCATCAAAATACAAGGCCCTATGTGGCAATGCTATCCGGATCCCTTCCTTGTCAAATTTACGTTTGATCCGGAGGTTCATCTCTCTTCCTACATACCACTGTTTTATCGGCTGGGTTTTTATCCTGGCCTTGATAACCACTGCAAAATCTGCAAAACGATCAACACCCTGAATCTCCAGCGGCTCCAATATCAAATCTTTATAACCCGGATCTGCAATAATCTCTTCTCCCACTTCTTTTAAAGCTTTTATTACTCTATCAATATTTTCACTGTAAGAGACACTGATCTCAAACACATAAAAAGAAAACTCCTGGGTCATATTGGAAAGCGAGTTTATAGAGCCATTGGGGAAAACATGAACCGTCCCGTCAACCGATCTTAAAACCGTTGTCCTAAGATTTACCTGTACAACTGCTCCTCCGGTTCCGTTAATTATTGCCACATCCCCCACCCTGATCCGGTTTTCAAATATCAGAAACAATCCACTAATTATATCTCTAACCAGGTTCTGTGCTCCAAAACCTACTGCCAGACCGATTATCCCAACTCCTGCAAGCATCGCTTTGATATCAAAACCGAGCTCATCCATTACCATAATAACCGCTAAGGAAACAACCCCACCTATTGCCATCTTCTGCATGACATTACCCAGTGTGTCAACTCTCTTCTCTATTTCAATAGAACTACTTAAGTTTGAACTTTTCATGTGAGTTGTCGCCTCTTTTCTCATCCTTTCAATGATAATTTTAGTCAGTTGAATGAGAATAAATGTTCCAACCAAAATTGATATGACCCGAAATGCTGTTTTCAGGTATGCATTTTTTAAACCTAAAACGCCACCCAGGCTCATCCCCCAAACCTGAGATATTGCAATAACAGAAATCGCAATTATGACAAATAGTACCGTTCTTCTGATAAGAACCATGTTTTTGGAAAGAAATTCTGAAAACTCAGATATCCCGTTTGAAGTGCTTTGAAGTGATCTTTTATAATTAAGTAGAATAGAATTCCACACAACTATGAGAAATACCGAAAAAGTCATTATAAGACATGACAGCAGCACCCCTGCAGCTATCTTTTCGTATGCATTCTTGTACCCTGCCAGCCAAACAAGCGTCATAAGCAGCAAAAACACGAACGCGATATAATTGATCCTTAAAAGAACAATTTTTATTATCAAAATCATTACCTTTGGAAGAGCTTTTCTTTCCATAGATTTGGTTGTAAACCATTGGGTGATCGGATAACGGTATCTTTTAAGCAGTGAAGGAATCCAGCAGAGAATGATAACCTGATAGAAAAGAGATAATATCAGAGCAACTCCGGGCAACAGGCTATTGGTAAAACAGTAAAAAATGTAAACAATCAAAGAAAACCGGATAAAAATGAGCAAATTCCTGATTACAGCCGCAGAAGCTTCATTACTGAATGAAAACAACGGATATTTACGGTTCCATACGATATTTACTACTGCGCGGGCTGCAACATAAACCAGTAATGCTAAAAGAATCTTCTTTATAATTATGCCGAGCTCAAAACCAACTGGAATCAAAACAAAGGTCAGTCCCATGCCTATTAGAGAGAATGAAAAAGCACTCTTAGTGAGTAAACAAGCTGTTATACCTGCTATTTTGGTATAATTATTATTGGCTTTATCTGCGATTTTCCGAAGATGTTTACCGGTTCGCCAAAAAAATACCCCAGCAAGTCCGCCTGAAACGATTGCTATCAGAAGAATTATTAAAAATGAATAGAGCCATTCAAGATTTCCTTCATTCGTTAATTGGAAGTTTATCTTTGAAATCTTCTGTGGAACTGAGAGCAGCTCTTTTTGTATCTGAACACTCTTTTGAACCACTCCTTTTTTAAATATCGCAAATATTGAATGTAAATTTGATGAGAACCTTTCGCTTTTTTCAGTTGTATCGATGGCAGCAAGCTTACGGGCATCACGTATTTCCCGTAACCTGGATACCAACTCACTTATCTTCTGACTGTCTTCCAGAAACATTATAGTCGATTCTAATTCTTTATCGCTGAAAAACTCTTTAGAAGAATCTTGTTCTGAGGCAAAAACAGAACTGAAAAGAAGAAGACAGATAAAAATCCAGGCATTTTTATATTTCATAATTCTCCCTATTTTCTGAAATGCTTTCCTGAGCCAGTAAATAACCTAAGTATTTTTGTTATAAACAGATTAGCATTTAAACAGCTAAAATAAAACATCTTATAACGAGGATCTATAAGGAACTTGAATTCTGGACCGGATGCGTGCCACTTTGTGATTTCTTAATTAGCTCCTCTGAGCCTTATTCACCGGTTCACTGTTACTCCTTGCAATAATGTGAAACAAGGTATTCAAGTTTATCTGCCTTTATAATATGTTCAGAGCTTTCAAATTTGTGGCATTCCATTATACCTACCAGCTCATCATAAAGATTTGGCAATTGCAAAATATCACACAATTGTTCTTTTATCCACTTATCATATGCAATCGGGTATTTTCTTTTTGAAATAAATAAAGCTTGAAGGAACTCTTCCATTGATGATAAAGACGTTTGAATGATTGAAAGTATAATCCTCTCTCTACATTGGCAGGAGGTGCCGGAATTTCCATTATCTTTATGATAGTGGCAATGACGGTTTTTGCTACTTCCTGTATTAAAGGCAATGACAGATTTCCCACAGTATCTTCACAGGTATGATACCATTTGTAACCTGCCGAATCATGCTCAAATCGCTCGATATTTGCCAGACAAGGATACCCTGCAATCTGGAAATAATAATTATCACTGGGAAGAGGATTGCGCACTATTATTTCAGGGAACATATTGGAATATTCCAGTGCCGCGTCGCATTCGATTCTTGCCAGATAAATTGTACTGGAGTCGCATAGCACTTTTATCCCGAAAGCTCCACCAATCCATCCCACCATATCCAGGTTGAGTAGAGTACAAATTCTTTTTTTACTTTTAATCATAGATTCTGCAGTTGCCTTGCTGCCCACAAGTCCAATATCCTCACCGCTGAACCCGATAAGCAATAATGTATAAGGCAATTTCGCGTCTGCAAGAATCCTGGCTGCTTCCATGACAACCGAAACACCCGAACCGTTATCTTCAGCACCAGGTGCACAGTCAAGAGGCGTATCTGAAGTGGCATCGATATGGGCACATAATATTATAACTGCATCCGGATCAACATTACCTTTGATAGAAGCAAATACGTTTCGCAGAGCAGTCCCTTTGTGAAAAACGGTATCATACCAGACTGAATCGATTCCACAGTTATTGAAATACTCAAAAAGATATTTTTCTGCTGCCCGGCAGCTATCACTCAAAGCATATCTGGTCTTGAAATCCTGCAGACGCCTTAAATGAGCACCTATGGAGTCAATATTTACCATCGATACCCTTTTCAGGATCTCTTTGTGCAGATTTTCCTCTGCACAATCAGTAAAAGGACAGATTATAAATATGATTGCGGTAATATATAAGAACTTGAAAGCAAAACGAAAAGGCCAGGCTTGTTTTCGGTGAGCATTTATAAAAACTATTTCCTCTGTATTTTTAGGAGAGATCTTTTTTTGCATTGAACATTAATCCGGCCGGTATGATTCCTTTCCCAGATTAAAGTAGATTTTGGCTTTGAATAAGTTCAATTATTAAACTGAACCATGCCTGGTTGTGATCAGTAGAAGAACCATAAAAGGTTGGGAATGGATTAGTTTCCCCGTCCTCCGAATTACCTGAAGTGATTTAATTCAACTCTATTCAGGTGTTCCATCTGCAATGTTATACGCATATTTTATAGGGAACCGGCTTTATTTTTGCTGTAAGCAGTTCACTCCCTGAACAGTTTTTTTTGAATCGGCATGTAGTTATGAACACAATGATCAAAAACCCACACGATAAATTCTTCAAGGAGTTTTTTAGCAGAAAAACCATTCTGCGCAGTCTTTATACCGAATACCTTGTGCATCTGATCCGTTATCGAATCGATATTGACACGATGGAACTGTTTCAGAACGATTCGGTAAATGAGCAATATGAGGAGCGGCTTTCCGATCTGGTTTTAATTGTCCAGTTGAAAGATTCCGGGTATCACATTCTGATTCTTCTTGAGCATAAAAGTACCAGAGATCCTGGTGTCGGTAAAAAGCTTGATGAATATATTCATATTTTAAGACAACGTTATGCAAAGATGCACCCTGAGCATAAGAAAGAGATAAGGGTTATCCCGATAGTGATTTATCATGGACTGGATGAACGGGAGATCCCTCAGGACACTGCATCCATATACGACCCGATTGATAACGATTACCGATATATCCAGAACTTTCATTTCGAGGTTTTTAATATTTCCACTATTCCGGATCACCAGATAAAAGGGATTCCTCTGTTAAGAATCGGTCTTTATATGTTTAAATACATTCAAAGACCGGAACTTCTAAACAAAATTGACGACATACTCGAAATCTTTAAAGAGCTGCCTGGTGATCAGATACAGGTTAATCTGGATATGGTGGGAAGATACATAGAAAATGCTGCCCTTCCGAAAATACGACACCAGGTAGTCAGAAAAATTATCAACTGGTTTAATCAGGGGGATCGAAAAGTGTCTAAAATATTGGAAATATTGCAAAGACAGGGCATTGAGAAAGGAATTGAGAAAGGCAAAAAAATTGGAAAAGAAACGGGCAAATTAGATGTTGCCCAAAGAATGATTTTAAAAGGAATGGATACGAAGCTGATTCAGGAAATAACCAGCTTGCCACTGGAAAAATTATCGGAAACAAGAGAAAAAATTGATTCAGCGCGTAATCTTTTTTTACAGAATATGGAAATCATGGAGATACAAAAAACGACTGGCTTGTCAATGGAAATCCTCGAAGAGATAAAAAGGTTAAATAATCGATGAAACAGGTTCCTGGTGGTTTCATGTAACTACCAGCACTCTCAATCGGCAGAAAATTCCAAATCACAAATCTTAATCCTACACAAATTTTAAATTACAAAATCAGAAATACTAAAAAGGGAACAATAGTGTTGTAAAGTAGCTAATGTTTATCATTTAGTCCCTGTTCCTATTTCCTGTCCTGTTCTCGTCAAACCCCGATTTCACCTTCTTTAGAGGTAGACTCCCCGGACAAAATCCAGAAGCATCCCACTCAAGTGAATTTCCCCGGTGTATCAGCTTCCATAAAAAGTACCTGTCATTACCAAATGATTCTTTCCACTCAAAATCCAGCCCTAAACCCCACAAAACACAAAAAAATGCCTCAAAAGACCAACAATAGTGTATTTTTTCTATCGAATTAAAATAATACAACTCTCAGAAAGATTTCCCGACTCTCAAAATCACCATGGATAAATCAAAGCTTAAAGAACAATCTGAAGTAATTCGGCAGGCATTCGGTTATATCGATCGTTTTAAAAATGAGCTTTTTGTAATTAAAATCGATGATATCCTCATCTCCAACCCCCTGTTCCCTATCCTTATTAAAGATCTGGTGCTTCTGCATCGCATGGGAATCCGTATTATTCTGGTTCCAGGCGCAAGAACCAGAATCGATGAGGTCCTTAAAACCTATAATGTCAGTTGCTCCACCATAAATGGTATCCGGATTTCTCCTCCCGAATCGATTCCTTTCATAAAGATGGCTGCATTTGATGTCTCCAACAATATAATGACCATGCTTGCAGAATGTGAAGCTCATGCAGTGATCGGTAACTGGGTCCGGGCAAGAAGCATCGGGGTTCGAAATGGAATAAACTACCAAAGCTCCGGCACCGTCGAACGGCTTCAGATCGATATCCTGAATAATGTTCTGGAAGACGGCCTTATACCCATTTTTCCCAACATCGGGTGGAGCGGCAAAGGTAAACCTTACAACCTCTCTTCAAATGAATTAGCCCTTACTCTCAGCATCGAACTTAAAGCCGCAAAACTCTTTTTTGTTACTGATAAGGGTGGGATTCATCAGGGAGAATATAAAATCCCTGATGGAGCGTTTGTCACAGGTGAAGGTATCATCTCCCAGCTCAACCGGGAACAGGCTCAGGAATTCCTTGATCTCAACTCCTCTGACAGTTATGATGAATCTTTGGAGCTGGTATCTCTGGGGCTGGAGGCCTGCAATCTCGGTGTAAAACGGGTTCATATCGTCGATGGTCATATCGAAGGGATGATTCTTAAAGAAATATTTTCTAACCGGGGCCTGGGAACCATGATCTATGGCAATCAGCATGAAAACATCCGAAAAATGACCCACTCCGATATCCCTGAAGTCCTGCGGATGATGCATCCGGCAGTGGAAGATAAAATCCTGATCCCAAGAACCGCTTCCGATCTTGAAAAGAAAATCAAGGATTTCATCGTTTATGAGGTAGACGGAACAGTGCACGGTTGTGGAGCATTGCACAAGTACGGACAGCAGGGTGAAATAGCTGCTATCGTTGTAGATGAGATGTATATCAATGCTGGAATCGGTAAAAAAATCGTTTCCTATTTGATGGAAAAAGCTTTGGCCATGAAATTAAAACAGGTTTTTCTCCTTACAACCCAGACATCAGACTGGTTCTCCCAGTTAGGATTCGTTCAAGGAGAAATATCCGATCTTCCCAAAGAAAAACAGAAAACCTATAACTATGACCGCAACTCTCTGGTATTTTTTTACAAATTTCCGCGTAATAATGGGAACAGATATTTAAGTCAATACTAACAAATATCTATTCTAAATACTTCTATACACCCTCTCCAGGGTAAATTTTCAGTGGAGAGGGGTTTAGAAGTCTTATATCATTCAATGAAGCATAATAACGGACATGAAAAAAGCGATTCGTAAATCAAATACACATGAAATTTGAAAGCAAAAAAGGCTGAAAATCGCAATAAAATCAGCTTGCTTCCACCTTCTGAGCCTCAAAGAATTCTTTTTCTGAATTGTAGGTTTTTATCAGACGATTTATTCCTACCATCTCCAGAACCCGGCGTACCTGATTATCTTCTGCAATTATGAATACAGAGCCATTATTCTGCTGAACATCACAGAGACAATGAATAAAAATGCTGATTCCGGCGCTGTCAAGATATGTAGTGCGTTTCAGGTTAAAAATAAAATGATGATTACCCTTTTCCACCAAGGCGGAGATTTCCTGATCAAGCTGTTTAGTCTTGGAAGTAGAATCGATATTGCCGATGATGTGAATCATAGTGAAACCACCCTTTTGTTCTAATTCATACTTCATGAGTCATTCTCCCTTCTACAAAGATGCAATTGCATCGTTATTATTACTATCGACTTCACGTTCAAAAAAAAGGTGCACATATCCTAATCCATCTTCTACACAACTGTCCTTTAAATACCATCCCTGCCTGATCATCTCAGCAGTAACCGACTCGACTTCGTCAAATATTGCCTTAGGCGATCTGGTAAAACCTATCTTTACGATCTTTTCCGCACAAAGACGCATCTTTTTTCACCATTGATTACCGTATGATGGAATAGGGACAGGAAGATTTAAACAGGCATTTTTAACAGTTTCCAGCAGAAACTGCCTGTCCGGGATTTTATCTTTAATACAAATTCCCCTTACCGCAGTTCTCCAGAGCACCTCCTGATCTTTACAATCCCAAAGTTCTGCTTCCATATTAACCCGTTTGCGAATTTCATTGTTTAATTTCTTTACCGTCGAAGCATCTCTGAGACGCATCACCAGATAATAATCGCTTTTGATGCCGCTCCATAACGAGTCACGGGTTTGCAGGGAAGCAACTTCACCTCTGAATAGAAGAGTGAAAAACTGATGTAAAGAATCGGTGCTCCATTTGTCCAAAAAATGACTTTCGATTTCATCTGCTGAAATAAAATGTAAATCTGATCTTACTTTCCTTAATTCTTCAAAATGGCTCTTTGAACGGAGGAATTGCATTGTGTCATAACCGGTATCTCTTAAAAGAGGACAAATACCGATACTTCTTTCATAGAGGTCCGAACCACTGAATTTCTCTCTGCTATAAAGTTGGTTCACAGAGAACCCGTAAGGAGAAGGACTGCAGTAAAGATGCAGCAACATGATCGCTATAGAAAGTAGAATAGATCTGCAGAGATAAACCATGATAATTCAGTTTCGGTCTTTGAAAATTATATTGAAAAACCTCAATATTCACTTATCTCATTTTCCGCCAATTACACGTTTTTTTCAATTCATTCTTTTCAATCTTGCTCCAAACATGGCATCCATACCGTGCTCATAAGGAGTAATCATCAGATATCCGTTATTATCAATGAAACGCTGAGGAATAGAATCAGGGACACTATCCAGGCAGAAGGATGGATGTTCCTTGAGAAATAGTTCTATCTGTTTCTGGTTTTCTTCTGGTTCCAGTGAACAGGTTGAATAGACGATTACACCACCTTTATCTACCAGTGATGCTGCAGAATTCAGCAAAGTCTTCTGTTTCTCTGCCAGAGAAAGTATATCCTCCTCTTTACGGATCCATCGGGCTTCCGGATGACGGTGAAGAACACCAGTCCCGCTGCATGGAGCATCCAACAGAATTTTGTCAAAAAAGCCGTTAAATGGAGGGTAAGCACCATCACAAAGCAAGGGATAGATATTTTCCAGTTTCATTCTTTTAGCAGTTTCAATCACACTCATCAAGCGATTCCACTTTAGTTCACAGGCACACACAGTTCCGCTGTCACCGGTTAATTCAGACATGAGAGCAGTCTTTCCACCAGGAGCTGCACACAGATCCAGTAGATGTTCACCTTTTGTTACATCCATCAGGGCCACGACCCAACCCGATGATGGTGATTGCACATTACATAAACCATGATGAATTATCTGAATGTTTTCCGGAAGAAGTGTCCTCTTTAGCTTGTAATACAAATTCAGGTATCCGGATGCTGGTTCACAAATATTCCTTACATCTGCTTCAAACTGCTGACGCGAAATATCCCTGAGCTTTCGCCTGAGAAAAATTGATGGTTTCTGGTTGTTAAAGTCTAAAAGCTTCTTTGTTTTGGCTAATCCGAAATTCTTCAGCCATCTTTCCACCATCCAGCGGGGATGAGAATATTCCACAGTCAGACGGGTTACAAGATCTTTCTGAGGGTCAGGAAGAGGAATGATCTTTTTATCGTTTATTAAGGCACGCATGATAGCATTTACCACACTGGAAAAACGGACTGTCTTAAGGTCTGCTTTTGCCAAACTAACCGTTTCATTAACCGCAGCGTGGTCGGGAACCTTATTCATGTAAAGAAGCTGATAAATCCCTATTCGTAAAATCCTGTAAAGATCCTCATCTTTTTGACCGCTGCCCTGTGATAAATACTTATCTATTGTATAGTCGATCGTAGCTTTATGCCTCAGTATGCCATACACGATTTCAAAAACAAATCGTCTATCTCTGTGGTCAATGTGGGATCCTCTTAAAACTACATTAATTATGTGGTCAAGATTACTTCTGTTTTTGTCCAGTTCAACAAAAATCCTGAGTATTAGCTGGCGGGGATTCGCTTTTTTCTGCACCCTCTTTCCCATTCGCCTGTTTCCTTCTGGTCTCAAAGTAAATTCCTTCTTTATAGTTTTTGCAATCAGTGTAGAACCGTCTTTTCTTTTATTTCTGTTCCAGCCAGGAAGTCCCGTACATCCATCTCTTTTCTTCCTTCCGGTTTCACCTTCAATACCCTCAGAATCCCGACTCCACACTGAACATCAAAATAATCACGAGTTACACAGATGACCGTTCCGGCATGATTACCTGTTTTTCCATTTAACTTCTGCGCCCATTGAATTCCCAGTCTCTTTCCATTGAACAAAGTGAAAGTTCCTGGAAATGGTTTGAATGCACGCATCTTGTTGAAAATCTGTTCAGAAGAAAGCTCCCAGTTTATCTGTGCTTCTTCTTTTTTTAATTTCGGAGCCTTTGATGCCAGTGAATCATCTTGTTTTAAAGGATTGATTTGCCCGCTTTCCAAGGCACCTATTGCCTCCATCAGCGCTTCACTTCCTGCAATACTTAGTCTTTGGTATAGCTCCGGAGTGGTTTCCTCTTCCCCTATTGAGATCCTTTTCTGTAACAGTATCTCTCCAGTGTCGATTCCTTCATCCAATCGAAACACACTAACCCCAGTCTCTTTTTCCCCTGCTTCTATCGCCCTCTGAATAGGAGCAGGGCCCCGAAACTTAGGAAGCAATGAAGCATGAATATTCAACGTTCCTAATGGAGGAAGTGCAAATATAGCTTTTGGCAGTATCCTGAATGCCACTACCACGAAAAGATCTGCTTTCAGTGATGCTAACGAAGATATCAGTTGCTCTGATTTAAAATCATCAGTGGTAATAATTGGCTTTAAATCATGTTCTTTGGCATAGCGGGTGACAGGCGAATCGATGTAGTGCAATCCCCTGCCCTGGGGTCTGGCCGGAGTACTTACAATTCCCACAACAGTATGTAACTCAATAAGTTTTTCCAGTGATGGAATCCCAAAGTCTGCAGATCCCAGGAAAACAATTCTCATAACACTCCTTTTTGAACTGAACCAGGCAGAATGATTTATGATGAGTTTAAAAAAGCAGCTTTTCATTCCTGGAAAAAAGCAGAAAATCCAAGAAAACCAGAATATCTGTACTTTTTCCTCAAGATGGCTAAAGACGACCTAAGCGGCGGTTCCAGACCGACCCAAATGGATCGAATTTAAAGCTATAAAATAAGGTAATTCCAATACAATTCGAAACCGAAAACTTAAAGTTATTTATCAAGCGGATCATAACTAACATTTGATTTCACTGGAACCATGTGGTAATTTCAACTTTCTGTTATCTTTTTAATGCAAATCTTTATAGCGAAGCAAGAAAGGGTTTTTTTCATGGCTGCAACATTTTCTCCTATTGAAGAACTGGATCTTTACTGCAGATTCTGTAATAAAGTTATTCCTGCTCAATTGGATAGAAGCATCGCTGAAAGTGGCAGAGTGCTGGACCGTCTTTCCACCTTTGAATATTACTGCACCAAATGCTTTAAGACAGCTTGTTATACTGGCACCGATCTTTTAGAGCAAAATACCCAAAATGAAACACCTCGCACCTATAAACCAACAGATCACTTTTTATTGGGAGAAACCATCTTTCACCAGAGTTTCAATGAACATGGTGTGGTGGTAGGCAAAGATAATGGCACTCCCAGCAGAATCACGGTTCTTTTTGAGAAAAGCGGCCTTAAGAAGCTGATTCAGGACATATGAGTTTTGTTCCCTTATGAGCCATTTGTCCCTGATTGTAATTGCTTTAGGGCTCTCCATGGATGCCTTTGCAGTTTCTATAACCAGTGGTATCGCAATAAAAAGGATGCATTTGGGCCATGCAATTATAATTGGACTTTTTTTTGGCTCTTTTCAGGCCCTTATGCCCTTACTGGGATGGATCAGTGGAATAAGTTTTGCCTCCTGGATTAAAGCGTTTGATCACTGGATAGCTTGTACAATTCTGGTATTTTTAGGGCTGAAAATGATTCTGGAATCCAGGCACCTGGAACAGAAACAGCTACTCAGCAACCCAATGGAGATTCCCATACTTTTCATGATGGCACTGGCTACCAGTATCGATGCGCTCGCAGTCGGAGTAACTCTTTCCTTTCTGGAGATTTCAATTCTTGCCCCCATAATCGTAATTGGCTCCGTCACATTCCTTCTCTCTTTCTGCGGTACTTACATTGGCAATTGTTGTGGTTCTTTTCTTGAAAACAAAATCGAGATAGCAGGAGGTGTTATGCTTATTGGCATTGGTTTCAAGATACTCATCCAACATCTTTTTTTCTCCTGAAATATCCTGCCACCTTCTTTTGGTTTGCAACCAATAAATACCTCTACACCAAGACACATCATTAAAGATTGAGAACAGAGCCTGAAGGAGACAGAATTTCGGAAGTATAAAAGCGTGCATCGGTAGATGCCAGAAAAACAAATGAAGGAGCTATCTCTGAAGGCTGTGCAGGTCTTCCCCACAACGTGTTTTCACCAAAGCTGGATACTTGTTCTGGTTCACGAGTTGCTGGAATAAGCGGAGTCCATACCGGTCCTGGAGAGACGCAGTTTACTCTGATTCCTCTGGGAGCAAGCTGCATAGCCAGAGATTTGGTAAAGTTGTGAATTGCAGCCTTTGTAGCAGCATAATCTGTCAGTGTCTTATGCCCCCTAAACCCAGAAGCGGAGCCGGTGTTGATGATTACATCACCGGAATGCATATACTTCAAAGCAGTCTGGGTAACCCAGAAAAAAGAGAAAAAATTGGTTTTAAATGTTCTTTCAAGCTGTTCGGGTGACACCTCGCCTAACTTCTGCTTCTCTATATGAATTGCAGCGTTGTTGACTAAAATGTTCAGACCATTGAGCTCATGATAAGCTCTGTCCGCCACCGCTTCACATTCCTGTTGGTCTCGCAAATCAGCCTGAATAGCCCTGCCGGTCTGCCCGGCTTCCTGAATCCATCCAACAGTCTCCATGGCATCATCTTTCTCTTCATAATAGGTGATGGCTACATCGGCTCCCTCTCTGGCAAAGGCGATAGCAACGGCACGCCCTATACCGCTATCGCCACCGGTAATCAGTGCTTTCAAGCCAACCAGCTTGGCGCCTCCCATGTAACTTCGTTCTCCATGATCAACTTTGGGGCGCATATTTTTTTCGTAACCGGGCCAGGGTTGTTGCTGTTTTGGTAGGGCCTGTTCGTAAGATTCATTACCCATGACAAAAGGATTTCTGCTGAGATTGAGGCCATGATGTTCCATTTTTTTCCTCTTCTCCTTTTTAAATTACAAGTATCAATTTATTCTGCTCTGATAGACATATTTTCTGATATACTCCACTATAGACTGTTTTTCTTTTGCAGAAAGCATGAACATGATGTATGGTTCTTCACCCGCCATAATCTCCCAGTAAACTATGGAATCGATATGTTTTTTCCTTACTTTTTCCAGGAAAGCTTCTTCTTCTTTAGAAAGCTTTTTGCCTCCCTTTTTCAACATATCCAGATAATATCCCTGGCTGAGCAGACACTCTCGATACATCTGGACCTTGTATGTAAACATCTCCTCGCCCTGAAGCTTTATCTGAAGATCAGGTTCCATCTCCCAGCATGCCAGACAGTTAGCCATGGCATGCCAGACAAAACCATCGGAAGTCTGATATTGAATTTCACACTCATTTACTCCGGTTTTTTTTATTCTGAAAGGAAACTGAAGCCTGTCTTCTTTTAGACAGAGATTGTTTTTCTCCAGAATGTTCTGCAAAAAATTCAGCAGATAAGGATTATTCTTATTAAGCATGAATGCGTATGTAATAGCATCGAGTGCTTCTCGTTTTTTTCCGGTTTTATCGTAGACATCTGCCAAAAAAAGATATTCCTGATAACCTGCATCGTTTAACTGAATAGCTCTTTTCAGGTAATACTCGGCACGACGATAATCTCCCAGGAAACTCCAGGCATCCCCCAGATTCGATGCCGATTTAAAATACAGACTGTCTATTTTATAAGCCTTTTCATAGAGATTTTTCACCTCCTCGTAATTGTCATTTTCCAGCTCCTGAGCAGCCAGTTCAAAAAGATCTGCTATTTTTTGCTTTGGTACATCTATCATCAATGAGTTGTTGCCGTCTTTATCCCGGGAAACATAAAGAAATGGGCTTACTGCCAGTTGGTCAACCTGAAAAAGAACCAGATCTGTTGGTTCCAGTTTATTTACTTTTGTCGTCTTGTAAGTAATGCCGTTTTTTCTGTATATGTCCTGAAATGAAGTGGAAAAAGAGCTTTTATCATCGAGCGCCGAAAACCCTTTCAGCTCTTTTGCTGTCGAACTGAACAGACCAATATTAACCGATACAATAATGGTAATAATCTGACTTTTCATAATGATTCCCCTCCAGTTCAGAGGTTCAGGGTTCAGAGATTCTGCCCGTGCTTCTTTATGATTTGTGCATCAAAATAGGAACCAATTTTCAAAGACTGAAAGAAATGCAGTAATAAAGAGGTAATAAAAACGAAATATCCTCTCAGGCATAACACTTGCATTCCCATAATTATTTACAACCAAACTTTCTGAAATAGGACATTACCATCTGCAGAAATCAAAATGCAGCCAGACTTTTCCATTAGCGATTATTATATTCATACTCCCTGTTAAAATTTTTTATAAAAGGTATCATTCGAATTCCTATGAAACCAATCGTTTTGGCTATGGTGATCTGCGATAACTACTATAGAGATGCCCATACCGGAAAGAGTATCTTGTCAGGAACTTTCAGCTCCATTAACAGCCCTGCATTCCCCTCCAAGCACGGTAACTGCGCCATTTATGTCGCTTTAACCGATGTCGCTACCCAGGGTAAAGCTCAACTGATTTTTAGAAAAGAAGGTGGTAGCTTTTCCATGACCCTTCCTCCCTGGGAAGTAGAAGCTCCAGGAAGCAGAAGAGCGGTAGTAGAAATTGGAGGAAATATTAATGGATTGCCCCTGCCAGAGGAGGGTGACTATGAATTCGTACTTTTATGGAATGATCTGGAGATAGCATCCCGCAGACTTGTTGCTATAAAAATCAATCTGCAAATGCCAGAACAATCCTGAAAAAAGATTCTAATAACTACTAAATAAAGGAATAAAAATGGATCTGCCAACAATTTTAGCTAAAATAACCGGTGTAGTACTTTTAATCTGGACTCTTTTTTCCATCTACAAACATTTCGTTCTCAGCAAAAAAGAGAAAATTAAAACCAGTAAACAAAATGAAGGACAATCGGTATCGGAACAGTTCCTTAACACCAGTCTTCTCTACTTGTGGCTGGCGTTCATGACGGTTTTTTCCATAGGAATGATAGTAAATAATTGAACCGCCAATCTATCCAATGATCACTATATCTTACAGACTACTGATGATAAGAAAGATATAATCTTTTTAGGTCAACACTTTTTCTCTTCAGAACCAGAGGTTTTTCGCCTGAATGATTTAATTTTCTATAAAAACAAACCAACTGTAAGGATTGGTGATTATGAAAGCATTGGGAAATTTAAAGCATCTGCTGCTGTGTGTAATTCTTTCTCCCCTGTTTCTTAACCTGGCGACTGCAGAGATAATCATACATATTCAACATCCCTGGGCGGTCGAAGATACAGTAAGAGCCAATACTCCTATCTACATTGCAACAGAAGAGACAGGGTGGTATCCAGGCAAAGTTATGACCAGTGAAGGTGGGAACTGGTATAGTTATACCTTTGTCACTACTACTAAAAAGTCCACCCAACGCATAGAGATAATGAGCGTTATCCCCACTGCCTATGATAACATGGCAAACCGGCTGACCTACCCTCCAGCCACACAGCGTCAGCTCACTATGGCTTCAATTTTTGCAGATAATACCGAAGCTAACGAGGTTTGGATCACCTTTCCGACTCCAACCTCAGCTCCTGTTATTCACTTCACTCCCCCGCCAAGCAAAGTTATTGCTTTTTTCAATCCATGGGAAACAGGTTTTCCCCGAGCCAACATCGATAAACTGGCCAACGTAACAATGAGGAAAATGCCAGATTATTGTGGATGGTTCTGCTACAATTATTTTGGCGACCTGAGCTCTTTGAGGGTCAAATTCGTCAATTCGAAAGACAGAAGAACCGTTTATACAAACAGTGGAGTCGGAGAGGGAGATTTTATCGATATTACAGAAGCTCTGGAGAACTTTGATACTGTCTGGATCTTTCCAGATCCTCTCCCCGATGGTCCTCCCGTTATCGAAACCACATTTCCTGGATTCACCGGTGACTGTGGCATAATAACCCTTGCAGTCACTCTCAGAGACAAAGGTGAAAGCGCTGATTTCGGAGAACGTGCCAACGTCTGTGACGGAAAGGAAAAGGCCACCAGAGGGATGGTACAAAAACGCCTGGGCACCGATGGTAAACCGGTTAAAACTGCCGGTGCCTGCCAATCCGATGATTTTCATCTTTGGTATGTAGCGGAAAATCTCACCGGTGGCTACACCAACGAGATCTGTCATAATATAACTCTGCAGAAAAACGAAGATGGTCTATATGAATATGACACCGATGCCTTTTTCCCTCTGGATGACTTTGTTTATCTGGATGAAGCCCGCACCATTAAAAACCCCAATTATACTGTAGATGAAGGGCTTGATGGGAAAAATCATAATTTCTGGTTTACCATGGAGCTGTCTGCCAAGTTTGAATACGTTCCAGGTCAAACCTTTTATTTCAGAGGTGATGACGATGTGTGGGTGTTTATTGACAGCCAATTGGTAGTCGATCTGGGAGGCCTCCATATGGCAACTGAAGGCTCTGTGGATCTGGATGATCTTAAACTCACACCTGGAGAAACCTATACCTTCAAGCTCTTCTTTGCAGAAAGAAAATGCTGTGAATCCAATTTCAGAATGGTTACCTCCATTAATCTGCGATCCAGCAGTAATCTTTTCTATGAAAAGGACTCCTCCAGCCAGATTATCAAATACCACATGAAATCCAAACGCACTAAAAGCAATCTGGCCTGCGATTCTGATGGAGAAATAGTTGATACCGTTAATGCAGACGTAGTCTATTATATTGAAGGGCCATCCTTCCCATCTCCTTTCCAGCTAAGGCCTGGAAAGCACTTCGGTGACAGCACCATCGATAAATACGGTATCGTTATAGTAGCTACAAAGGACAGCTCTATTCTAAAACTGGATACCACCAGTTTCATTGGAGTTGTTCCTGGTGATTATGTGATTAAATATTATTCTGCACTAGACCGCTCTCAGCAGGGTAGTATCCCCTTTACTATTTTTGAGGTGCCCAAACCACCAAGAATCCCAAACTCTGTGCTACGTGCAGCTTATTATGCAGATAACGGCTTTGGACAGGTAAACCGCGCCGAAATCTACCTGAAAAATACTCCATCCATTATTCCAGATTCTATTCAGCTTTTCTGGCCTAACAGCAAGGTCAGTAGAGTAGTAACAAAAAAAGAGATCACTATCGATACTGCAAACAATAAACACCTTACTGTCATTCTCAGCAAGCCTTTCGATCCCGAGATAACTACCTATATTGGAACTAATCAGCTTGGCTACTGCTATTCTTATGATACTGCTTTTTATAACCCCGAGGAAATCCTTCCCATCCGGCTTGCCGACAGCGTAGGACCTCTGCTAAAAGATGTAATCATGCTGGAACGGATCGGATCTGCTCAGGACACATTTCTTCTGACCTTCACTGAAAAAGTAAAGGACAGCTCAGTAATTGGAAAATCACTCAAACTTATTAAATCTAGCGGAAAACACTTTGTAGACGCAAATCTTCTACAAATCAAAGCGGATACTATCTTTGTAACCGTTTCTGTTCACGATAATGAAAGGCCTTCACCTGGAGACAGCCTGCAGATTGAGTCTTCCGGACCTCTTGTAGATTTATACGGAAATCATGCCAGATTCGATAACCGCCCTGTTGTGATACGGATAAGAAGATCACCTGCAAACATAACAAAAGCATTCTACCTGGACAAAGATGCCGATGGCACGGTCGATCAGGTACAGATCCAATTCGACAGAGAAGTGGATATCACAGATATCAGTGCCACTTTTACTTGGGTAAACAATATTTCCACCAGTCCCCTCAATGGCACCAGAATCAAACACGGAGACAACGGGTCTGTGGTATTGGTAGATGTAAGCGGAGCTTTTAATAAAAACGTGCAAAATATTACTTCTGGAATAATGACTGTCAAAGTGGAATACAATCAGTTTTCATCTGTTCAGAAAAATTCCGTTGTAAACGACAGCGCAGCACCGGTGGTACTCTCTGCACTCTATGCTCCTGGAATTTCATCCGAAGATGAACTGACCATTCCAGATACATTAATTGCCACATTCTCTGAAGAGATCGATTCGTTCAGCACTGATCTGCCTTTAAAATTCAGGAAACCAGGCTCAGGGTCCGATTACAAAATCTCGCTTGAGTTTCTTAAACAAAAAGGCTCAGAATATTCTTTCAAGGTTACTTCCATCGAAAGCTCCGTGTACCCGGAAATCGGTGACTCTGTTTGGATCAATCCGGAGAAAAATATAGCGGATATGTTTTCCAATGCACAAAGTAATCCTCTGAATAAAAGGGTACTTCTGGGATTCCGTTCAACGCCTCTGAAGTTCAAATTCAAACTAGGACCAAACCCGTTCAATCCAAAGAGACAATTGATAACCATCACTGTTGGCCCGGAAACCAGAACCCGCGAACTTCTTGATATTCAGGCGACTGTCAAAATATATGACAATTTGGGAAATATGGTTCACCAGGACTTCCAAAAAAGCCAGAACAACAAAAATCCTATTGTAAAATTAGTATGGGATGGTAAAAATCTTTCTGGAAAACAGGTGAGTGGCGGTACCTATATGGCAATAGTCAGAGCAGAAGAAATTAGTGGTCGCAGAGCTGAGACTGCTCGTCTTTTCATCGGAGTTAAACTAAAATAGCATGCACCTGTCAAAGTTGCATGCTTTTATTTGAAAAAGGTTTTAATGTGGCTTAGACCGGTTTCTCCCTTTTTTGAAACCGGCTCCATTGCCCCTTGAACGTTCCTGAGCAAAATCTACCTTTATATTTCTTCCTTCAATAAAAAAGTTATTTAATTCTGAGACAGCGGCATCTGCATTCTCCATCTCGACAAAACCAAATCCTCTTGACCTCCCACTTATTCTGTCGGTTGGAATTTTAACCGACAAGACTTCTCCAAATCTTGAAAAAAGCTCCTTAATAGAATCCTCTGTACTTGAAAAAGGAAGATTTCCAACAAACAACTTCTTTGACATTATAGCCTTCTCCCATACTGAACTAATACAAGACACACCCGGGCTTAACTGCATCATTCTGCAATTATGATACCTTCCTTTGTTTTCAGCATAAAACCTTTATTTTGGCGCAGATATGTTTTCTTACAGGAATTTTAATTATATTCAACCGTATTCTTTTATACAGGAGCGGAAGATCGGGCAGTCGCTGTAATCTTTGTATTGCAGAGGAAAGTCCGGGCACCACAGGACAGGATACTTCGTGCTGAGCGAAGGACCCGTAAGGGTACGGAAAGTGCAACAGAGAGAAGACCACTCTTTCTGCAGCTCTAACAAGGGCCTGCAGATGGGGCGAGATGTGAAAAGGTGAGGTAAGAGCTCACCGTCCCGCTGAAGCGGGAGCAGGTAAACCCTATCCGGTGCAAGACCAAGTAGAGGGGATTTCTGCAGACAACAGCAGAAGGGAATGGTCCGTTCTTTTCCCCAGGGTAGGTCGCTAAATGTTCCGCCGCTGGCGGGACCAGATAAATGACTGCCTCTTCCCAAATGGGAAAAGACAGAACCCGGCTTACAGTTCTTCCGTTCCTTATTTTTTCCTTGCTATTGTGCAAATGTGCAGAGATAATAAAAAAGATGATAAATTACTGCAATTTAATGTTATAATTACCGTTCAATCATTGTATTATGAATCGATAAAGGTCTGAGAACGGTCAATAATTTCACGAAAACGCTAAAAAACCGGGACGTTTCCGTTGTATCTCACTTTTAGAATATTTTCGGTCAGCTTTTTAATCGCTTTATCTTTTCAGCTCTGCATTGCCCAAGACTCCATCTCACACCAGGCTCAGCCAAAAGAACTTAAAATTTCCAAAATTAACATCTTTGGCAACAAAACTACCAGATCAAAAACCATTAAGCTGTTTATGGGGCTTGATACCGGAACCATTTATGATTCACTGAAACTGCGACTCTGTGAAAAAAAACTGGAAGAAACCAATCTGTTCTCTAAAGTAGATCTCTTCACCCTTAAGAAAGAAGAGGGAGTGGAAGTCTTTATAATTGTTGAAGAGAAAATGTATGTCTCTCCCACCGGCGGTGGAATGTGGTACTCGTATAAGTATGGAGAAAAAAACCTCTGGCTGCGACTGGAACTGGGACTGGCAAACAATAATTTCCGCGGAATGATGGAAAACTTATACACATCAGTATCGGTTTGGGATTGGAGAAGTTTCTCATTTTCATGGTCAAAACCACTGCTGCCAAGCAATTTCTTCTTTTCTATCGGTTCAGGAGTGGATTTTTATCCCGACGAAGTTTTCTATACCGATCATTTCGTCTTTACTAACCGTTTCCGTTTCGGAAGAAGAATAAAAAACCGTACCAGAGTTTCCATTGGTCTCAACCCCACCTTCAGAAAAGACATCTTTAATTTAAATAACCAAGAACTGCACCTGAAAACCAGTGAACTCTTCTCCTCCATCTTTTGGATATCTGATTACCGCAAACCCTTTTTTGATCCAAAAAGTGGATGGCTGGGTCTGGCCGAAATCAAATCCAACCATCTGTATTCAGGAAGATTCGATCCTTTTTTTCAATTGACTACTAATTTTGACTTCTATCACGGTGGAATTCTTTCATCACACAGAGTGGCTTATCGTTTTCAAAGTATACTGAGAAATGATGATGCAGGACCTTTTCATACAATAGAACTTGGTGGTAACGGCTCTCTAAGAGGCTACTCAAGCGCAATAATAGGATTGAATTTGGATGGCAATAACAGTCTTTTGTTTTCAATGGAATACCGCTTCCCCCTGTTTTTCATGCCGGCTATAAATGTTCCAATCCTATCAAATAGAAACAAACTTTTTTCTGCCGTTAGACAAAGAATAGATGGCGCGCTTATCTTTGACTATGGCCGCGTCTCCACCTCTACCAGAAGTCTTCTGGGCATTACCAACGGACCTATAGAAAGTGGTGCAGGTATTGGATTTGGTATTCGCTCGATGATTCTGAATCTGGAACGCAGCCTGGTAATGGACATTGTCTGGGGAAAAGACAATTCAGCACAAATGTTGAAATTTAAGAAAACTCCGACTATTCATACTTACATAGATCTTTATTTCTAATGTGGGGTCCGCCCGAATGTTTCATCCGGACAACCTCCTCCCCCAGGGGCTGCAGCCTGGGCTAGTATATTGCGTCCCTTCAGGGCTCACGCTTCAAGGTGCTTCAGGGATTATGAGTCCCCCTTTGTTGGATCTTGGGGACTACTGTTTCTGATCTTGAATCAGGGAAATGAAAGTATCTGCCTTGTCAAATTCCAGCAGAAAATCGGTTTGAAGATTCGCCAGATCCGGTTCATCGACAGGTACCTTCTCATTCTGGAATATCTCCCATATTCTTGCATCAAGTCCGTTAATAGAAGCCCTTCCGCTATTGCCAATATTGCACAGATGACACAGATAATCTCCCAGAGTTACCGTAGCGATAAACACATTATCCTTTTTTGCAGTCCATGGGTGATGATGACATAATATTGTTTGAGAGATTATTTCCGGAAGATTCCATCTCTCAGCCAACCAGCAGCCAACCTGCGCATGGCTGGTTCCAATAACCATCTCTTCAGCATCATCCAGGGTATCCCCTTTTGATACCATATCCATTATTTGCGCAAATTCACCATGAAAATACTGATTCAGTATGATTTTTCCAATATCATGCAAAAGGCCGGCGACAAACGCTTCTGAAGCGTTTCTGGAATGATAATTCCTGGCAAGCATCCTGGAGGCAATACCACACCCGATGGAATGTTCCCAGAATCTTGAAACATCAAAAACTGATACATTCTCCTGGTTCCTGAATACATCAAACACCGAAAGGGAGAGCCCCATTTCTTTGACAGTGTTAAATCCCAGTACAACAATGGCCATGTTCACAGTAGAAATTTCCCTGGGGAAACCATAATAGGCGGAATTGGCCAGTTTCAGAATTCGTGCGGTAAGGGTCTGATCCGAAGAGATGAGTCTGGCCAGTGATGCAGCGCTGGTTCTGGGATTATCAACCAATTCCAGCATTTTAGAGACAATTGTAGGCAGAGTCGGTAAACCGATGATACTTTCGGTGATTCTTTTTATTCTGTATGGATCAGGTTTTCTTTTTACCATTTATATTACCTCTGCTTGCTTTCATGCCTTGATATCAACGAAATGACCATCATCTCTTCTATTATTTTTTTTGGAAGTCTCCTCCTGAGAGCTTCTTGATTTCTTCCTCTTTCTGTTCTTATCCCGGATGATCTTCTGCCTGCCATCAATGATTTTCCCCTCAGCATGGTCCACTTCTACCGGTTTGGTAATCCTCTGGGAAATCTCTGAATTAACAATCTGGGCATTCTGCTGCTGATTGATTACCGGTTTCTGGTGAGCATCATCCTGATGACGGTTAAAGTGTGGTAAACCGGATACGGAAATATTGACTTCTACTCCACTCACCCTGATCTCTCCCGGCTACTGTCATGCGTTTATTTTCTGTAAAAGCCTGGAACGCAGCTTCAGAATCGCTTTGGAGTGAATCTGACTTACCCGCGATTCTGTTATATCCAGCACCACTCCTATCTCTTTGAGCGTCAATTCCTCATAATGATAAAGTGCAACCACAAGCTTTTCCTTTTCCGGAAGCTCGGCGATAACACTTTTAAGGATGTTCTTTACCTCTGCAAACCCCATTTCCTTCAGTGGGTTTTCACTTCCAGGGTCCTCGATAGTATCTATGAGCCTTATTTCCTTTGAATCCGATCCCCGATCCGGTATCGATTCCTCTAATGAAAGTATCGTTGTGGGGGTAACTTCAGAGAGGAGTTCTTCGTATTCCTCAAGACTTATCCCCATCTCCTCACACACCTCATCATCGTAAGGAATCCTGCCAAGCTGGTTTTCCAGCTTCGCAAAAACTCTCTGAAGATCTCTGGATTTTTGCCTCACCGAGCGGGGTACCCAATCCAGAGATCTCAGCTCATCCAGAATAGCTCCCCTTATCTTATGACCTGCATAAGTCTCAAATTTAAAACCTCGCTCCGGTTCGAAAGTCTCAACTGCCTTTATTAAACCCATTATCCCAGCACTTATTAAATCATTGCTGTCTACGTGTTTAGGGAGATTTACCATAATCCGGGCAGCCACATATTTAACCAGATGTGCATACTCCACCAGCAACTTATCTTTGGAAATTTTGGAACCAGTATCCCTGTATTCACGCCATAGCAATTCAAGACTGGACATATCTTAGGCTCCATGCGGTTTTTTAATTTTATTTGCCGGTTTTGTTTTTTTTTGCACAGAAAGACTCGATTCATCATCAAACAGAGGCATATCTGGCCCTCCTGGAAGCGCATCTTCGTTTTTCTCGTTTATTCGCTGTATAAGTCCCCCCTCAAGCATACCCGTTTTTTCCACCTCTAAATCGGTTAACACACCCTTGAATATGATATCGCCCAGAATGTATCCTGTAAACCAGAATAATCCTCCACCTACCAGTGCCTTAATTATACACATAATCAGGGAGCCAAAATCAAATGGATCATCGCTTGAAGCCAGACTTATAAAAAGAACACCAAAAAAAACTGTATAACCCAGTAACATCGCAGCTTTTTTGATCCAATAAATCATCTCTGTAGCCCTTATCCTTACCAGAATTTCCTGAAAAATCCAGTCCTTTTCACAGACGCCATCCCATTTAGTTTTCTGGCGGCAGCAGCAATTCTCACGCAGAACCCATCGCCTGTCTTATCCAGAACCATAAGCCGCTGCCTTCTTACAGACTTTGGTATCTCCTTGTTAAATAAAAGAATTCCCAATAATTCCAGCGGCATTTTCAGAAATTTTACCACTAAAGCATTTAACCTGTCAAATGTTTCGACCCCATCACGTTCAGATACTGCCATGTTAACCAGAGTCTGAATTCTCCTGGCCCCCTTCTCATAAAGCACTTTTACCATCGCATACGCATCTGCAAGTGAAGTGGGCTCAGGGCTCATCACCAACACCACTTGATCGGCTCTGGAAGCAAAGCGAATCACATTTGCCCCGATTCCTGCACCCGTATCTATGATCATGAAATCATACTGTTCTTCAAGGTTATAGAAATGGTGCTGAAGTAACTCCAGATGCCCCAGATCAAGATTGGCTAACTCCTCCAGACCCGAAGCACCGGGAAGAATATCCACTCCTCCAACTCCCTTTATAATCACCTGCTCCAGAGTACAGCTTTGATCAAAAAAATGGGACAGATTGTATCTGGGTGCCAACCCCAGCAGTATATGCACATTTGCCAATCCCAGATCTGCATCCAACAGAAGTACTTTTTTCTTCAAAGATGCCAGACTTACAGCCAATGATAAAGCGATGTTGGTCTTGCCCACACCGCCTTTACCGCTGGTAACTGCTATACTTTTGCAACGGACCGTTGCGGGAGTGACATTACTGTTTGGAGAGTTATCTGCTGAACTAACAATTTCGCGGCTTCGCGCCAGTTCGCGCAATCTCTGAGCCTGATCATTCACCTTTTACAACTCCCCACAACCGTTGAATGTATCTTGATGGATGAGCAAGCTCGATATCATCCGGTACACTCTGGCCAAAAGTAAAATAGGAAACAGGAATTGCCGATTCACTGACAATGTTGAATATGTTGCCCAGTTTCACAGTCTCATCCAGTTTTGTGAAGATCAGACGGTTTATGTTAAAAGAACGGTACCGGTTAACTATGTCACAGAGGTCAGAATCCTTTGTGGTTGCACTCATCACCAGATGAATCTCATCGGGAATAAAAGCACCAAGAAGATCCTTCAGGTCATCCATGTGCTCCTCATTTCGCTGGGACCTTCCGGCTGTATCAATTAATACCAGATCATCGGATGCACAACTTTTCATCGCTTCGTCAATCTCATCTGGAGAAAAAACTACATGTAAACCCACTTTTATAATATCTGCAAACATCCGAATCTGTTCTATAGCAGCTATTCTATAAGTGTCTGCGGTTATGATGGAAACTTTCCTGTTCTTGTTAAGGCAGCAGTGGGCTGCGATTTTTGCCAGAGTGGTAGTCTTTCCTGAACCGGTAGGTCCAACAAACGCTATCACCAATGGGCTGTCCTTTTTCAGCTTTATTGGTCCGCTGACTGGAAATATGTCGTTAATTGAAGAAAGGAACGTTTTCTCTGCCATTGCATCTGACAATAACAGATTCGGTGAACCGATCTTTTTAAGCACACTGCCTGCTATTTCCGGTTTTACTTCTGCATCCAAAAGCTGCTTATAAATATTCATCCATGCGCCAGAGAGTGCCGGTGGAGCAGATGAGGCTGTGGAGCCGTTTCCTACGATGTTTTTCACCAGTGTAGTTAACTCCTGTATATTCTCCTTCAGCTCTTCAATCTGCTGTTTGTCTTTTTTTGATTGTGAATCAGGTCCAACCGATTGAGTTTTCTCCTGCGAAATCAGTTCCTTAAAAAAAGGCCTGATCTCAGGAGCATCGGGAGCGTTTGTATCTATAATATTTGAGCTGCGAGGGCGTTTATAAACTCCTGTCGGGTTTCCATTCATCTTCAGCGGTGCCATGCGTTCTGCCTTCACCGCATCCTCATCTATTCCTGCTGTGACCTCTATCTCATCTTTGGAACCAAGATTGAAAACACTTTTGGGAATTTTTCTGGTTTTCAGTATAACGGCATCTTCACCCAGTTCCTCTTTTATCTGCAACAAAGCTTCACGCATACTGGAAGCAGCAAATTTTTTTATTCTCATAAGCCCTCACGAACATCTTTATTTACATTAAATCGATATCATTCCCAGAGATCGGATCTCTATTCCTGGTACAATTTCATTATACGATAACACAACCAGATCCCGGTAGTTACTCTCACATAGCCGTTTGAATGCCGAACGTATGGTCGGTGAACAGATCACCAGAGGAACTTCTCCACTGCTTTTAATTTTTTCCACCATCTCCCCTACTTTGTCCAGTATTCTGCCAACTTCACCCGGAGACAGATTGAATCGGAAACCGGACTCGGTCTCCTGTACCACTCCCTCCAGTTTCGCTTCCAGATTAGGATCCAGAGTGATAACAGGAATTATGGAATCTTCATTTTTATACATTTCACAGATCTGTGTGCTGAGTGCGTTTCGCACATACTCTGTCAATATCTCCGTATTCTTGCTTCTTGATGCCACATTGGCCAGTGTCTCAAGAATCAAAGCAAGATCTCTGATGGAAACCCGTTCCCTGAGAAGATTCTGCAGAACTTTATGCACATCACCCACATTCAGCACACCAGGTATGAGCTCATCAACCAGAGTCGAATTGCTCTCCTTTATATTGTCCAGAAGTGTGCGGACATCCTGACGGGATAATATCTCATGGGCATGACTCTTGACTATTTCGGTAAGATGTGTAGCCAGTACTGCCGGTAGTTCAACAACAGTGTAACCGGACATTTCGGCATCCTCTTTCTGACTTTCGGTAATCCATAAGGCTGGAAGTCCGAATGCTGGCTCCACTGTCTGAATTCCACGGATCTTCTTTACTGCTGTTCCAGGATCCATTGCCAGATAAGCACCACTCATCAGCTCACCCTTGCCAACCGCAATGGTTCTTATTTTCATCCGGTACTCATTTGGCTTCAATTGGATATTATCCCTTATACGGATAGGAGGAATTATGATTCCCAGTTCAGTTGCCAATTGACGTCTTATCATGGTTATGCGGTCGAGAAGATCGCCGCCCTGCTTTGCATCCACCAGTGGAATCAGCCCGTAGCCTATCTCCAGTTCCATCGGATCCACATGAAGATAATCCTCGATTCTTTCCTCTTTCTGCTCCGGTATCGCTTCCTTTATCTCTTTCTCCTGCACCTCTTTTAATTGTCTTCTGGAACCCATATATGCTGCTACCGAGCATGATACACCCAGGATTATAAAAGGAATTTTGGGAAATCCGGGAATGAGAGCAAATAAAATCATCATGGCACCGGCTACCCCTAAAACCTTTGGCCTGGAGAAAAGCTGATCGGTTATCTCTTGTCCAAGATCGTTCTGGGATGCAGCCCTGCTGACCAAAATTCCTGATCCCACCGAAATCATTAAAGCAGGAATCTGAGAAACTAATCCATCACCGATGGTAAGTGTGGTATAGGTGGAAAGTGCAGCGCCAAAATCCATGCCCAACTGCGCCACACCAATAATAAATCCTCCAATAACATTTATCAGGGTGATAAGAATTCCGGCAATAGCATCACCTCTGACAAATTTTGATGCTCCATCCATGGCTCCGTAAAAGTCTGCTTCACGGGAGATCTGAACTCTTCTTGCCCTTGCCTGCTCCTCATTTATTAGTCCGGCATTGAGGTCCGCATCTATAGCCATCTGTTTACCGGGCATGGCATCCAGGGTAAATCTTGCTGCTACTTCTGCTATTCTACCAGCACCTTTTGTAATAACCACAAATTGAATGATAACTATGATAAGGAAAATTATGGCACCAACCACCATATTTCCACTTGTCACAAATGTTCCAAAGACTCTCACCACCTCACCGGCATCTGCCTGACTGAGAATAAGTCTGGTGGTAGCCACATTCAGTGACAATCGAAAAAGAGTTACAGTCAGAAGCAGTGAAGGGAAAACCGAAAATTCCAGAGCCTCTTTGGTATACATGGAAACCAGTAGAATAACCATGGCCAGACAAAGGCTTAATGAAAGCATTATATCCATGAAAAAGGTAGGGATAGGGATAACCATTACCACCAAAATCCCTATCACTCCCAGAACTATGATCAGATCGCGCTGATGAGTCAAGTTCTTGAAAAAAGGGGAGCTTATGATATTGCTTGCTACCTGGGGCATATTTCCTGAATTCATTTAAGCCCGATTCTTAAGAGACAATGCTTAAAAAAAGTAACAGAGGGGAATTTCCCTAACTGATTGAATCATAATCGTCTATAATAGTATAGCAATGGCAGGAAAGAGGCAAGAGGCATTTGTAGCTGGTTGGGTTCTCTAAATCTCTTTACCAGCCCCCTAAATCCCATAGCCATAAGGTTAATGCTTGTAACACATTGAATCGAAGGGAGTAACGCATTCCAGCCCCCCTAAAGTCCCCCAAAGGGGGACTTTAGGATAATGTGACCAAGCTTGATTTGTGGGTCTTAGTTCCCCCTTTGGGGGTTAGGGGGCTCCATTCTGGGGGACTTAAGAACGGAAAAGACCTCGGGATCAAGTTCACAGTTACATAATGAGATCTTAAAGTCTCCCGATGTACATCGGGAGAATTAGGGGGTTTAGGAATTAATTGGATTCAAACAATTTCCTGTATTCCCCGTAACCTTCCTCTTCCAGTTTTTCTTTGGGGATAAAACGCAGCGCTGAAGAGTTGATGCAATAGCGCAATCCCTCCGGCCCTGGGCCATCATTAAAAACATGGCCAAGATGAGAATCGCCGATTTTACTTTTAACCTCAGTGCGGATCATTCCATGGCTGGAATCGATTTTCTCTGATATTCTTTGTTTGTCTATGGGTTTAGTGAAACTGGGCCATCCAGTGCCGGAGTCATATTTTTCCTTTGAGCTGAAAAGCGGCTCCCCAGTTACCACATCCACATAGATTCCCTCTTCCTTATTATCCCAGTATTCATTATCAAAAGGTGGTTCTGTGCCACACAACTGAGTCACCCTGAATTGAGTGGGATTGAGTTTTTCCTTTATCTCCTGCAGACTGGGTTTTCTGAAGTTATTACCCTTCATAGTGCCTCCCCTCTTTTTTTTATGTTGGTCTTATAATATTACGGTTCAGATGAGCGGTTTAAATTGGTAAAAGGGGAAAATAAAGAATATCGAATATCGAATAACGAATTTCGAATATCGAAGTGAATGGAACAGTCAGGACATTTTTTTCCTGACCAGTCTGTAGAGACCATATTGTTGGTTTGTAATACTTTTACCAGGGAAGGATTAAGTAAGACTCAAACAATAACGCCAATGATTTTCACGTCTGGATTAGTCTTTGCGTTTTCAATATCTCAGCGGGTTTTATCAATTACTGAGCTTTATTCATTGGACAAGGAAATTTTGATGGCAAAGAATCCACACTCCAATAATGATACCCATGGACGACTGGCTAAGACCCCTGAAGAAATACCTAAACGAGGGTGGTTCGATATCATCAAACGGGTTTTCAGGGAGATCTCTGATGACAATGTCAGCATAATTTCTGCAGGAATGGCTTTTTATGCTTTTTTAGCCATTTTTCCGGCCATTGCTGCCATTATTTCCATTTATGGTTTGATTGCAGATCCTCAGACCGTCCAACAACATCTCTCTTCAGTTGCTGAAGTACTCCCCAGTCAGGCATCTGAACTGATGCGTTCTCAATTGGGGCAGATTGCCAAAGGATCATCCACGGCACTGAGTTGGGGACTGTTATTGAGTGTATTCCTGAGCCTCTGGAGCGCCAACCGGGGAACCAGTGCGCTTTTTGAAGGTCTCAATGTTGTCTACGATGAAAAAAACACGAGGGGTTTTGTTAAGAGCACCGCTCTCACACTGTTATTTACGTTGCTGGGGGTGATAGTAGCTATCATAAGTATTGCGCTGGTGATTGCTTTGCCTGCACTTGCAGAGGGCATAGGAATCTCCGGTGTTTTTATGACAACCCTCATGTGGTTAAGGTGGATTCTTCTGGCAGGATTAATCATGCTGAGTCTTGCCGCCCTTTACCGTTTCGCTCCGGACCGTAAAAACCCCAAATGGCAATGGGTGAGCTGGGGTTCGGTTCTATCAACGATTCTCTGGATCGGCGGCTCCATAGGTTTTTCTTATTATGTGGATAATTTTGGCAATTACAACGCAACTTATGGCTCATTGGCAGCAGTTGTAATACTGCTTTTCTGGCTCTATCTTTCCAGTTTTGTCATTCTTTTCGGCGCGGAATTTAATTCCGAAATTGAGCATCAGACCAGTGTAGATACCACCACCGGAAAACAGATGCCTATGGGTAAGCGTGGTGCACATCAGGCAGATGATCTGGGCGAGGCGGCATGAACGTAGTAAGCTTATTTGCGAGATTAAGCAGTTTCAATCACAATTGAATATTGATCCAAGATTAAACCCTAAAGCTATTCCTGTTCGCTCACTAAGTTTTTAAATTCAAAATTAAAGGTCTGTAAAGTAACCTGAAAGGTTTAGGGTTTAATTTGAAAGGTTTAGGGTTTAATTTGAAAGGTTTAGAGTTTAATTTGAAAGGTTTAGGGTTAACCCCCAAAGGTTTTAGGGCTTGTCCCCCAAAAGGTTTCCACTTTACCCCCTAAGGTTTTGCGTTAAAGTGGAAAGGTTTAGGGATTACCCCCTAAGGTTTTTGCGCCAGAATCTTTAAGGTCTGTAAAGTAATCTTAAAGGTCTGTAAAGAAAATTAAAAGGTCTGTAAACTAACCCCAAAGCTTTTAAGATACTAGTTCAAACATTTTGGATGGAGAAAACGGATTTCTTGTATCTGTGTTAGCTTCAATTCTCTTGATTGGGGAAATGAGTGATTCTCCAAATAAAGAAACACTTTACCTAAAGAGTAAAATCAATAAAACATCGGTTGGATCAAGAGAATTCAAAGTATATGCGATTATTGACAATTATTTGGTGTTATTTTATTAATATGTGATGGCAAGTGAAATAACATAAACACTGTGGCACGAATAGATGAAACACTTTACCCATTTTTCTGGAAGGGCGCGGCAATGAATTCTTCTTACATTTTAAGAAATGTTTTTGTTTTAATCCTCTTTGCTCTCGCTGTTGCCTCGGCGCAGCCTGCCAACACAATCAAATACAATGGCAAAGACTACTACATTAACGGTATTAATGTCCCCTGGAACGCATTCGGTACCGATGCCGGTACACATTATGAGTGGGGCCCTCTTTATGACCGGGATTTCTTCTCTACATTTTTTCAGGAATGCAAAGCCTACGGTGTAAACTGTGTCCGCTGGTGGGTCCATTGTGATGGAAGATCAACACCGGAATTTGACGAAAACGGTTTTGTTACCGGTCTCGATGACAATTTTCTTTCCAATATGGAGGATCTGCTCTCCATTGCCGCAGAGAACAATGTGATGGTTATGCCTTGCCTGTGGTCTTTTGACATGACGAAGGATTTTACAACTGATGCAGGGAAGTATGCCGGTTTGCATGCCGATCTAATTCAGGACTCGGCTAAGACAAGATCGTACATCAATAATGCCCTGATCCCCATGGTACAAAAATTTGCCAACACCTGCAACCTTTTTGCTTGGGAGATAATAAATGAACCGGAGTGGAGCATCGATGGTCCGGGGACCACTGTGCAGAAGGTCAGCGCTACCGAGATGGCAAGGTTCTGTGCAATGATCGCCGAAGCGATTCATCTTCACTCTGACAAGATGGTGACCGTTGGGTCAGCATGTCTCAAATGGCACTCATCGAAACAGCCTCCGGCCGAAACACACTACTGGAGTGACTATTTTCTTCAGGCCGCATACAATAAACCTAAAGCGTACCTGGATTTTTATCAGATACACTATTATGACTGGATGTTTAACCCTGACTGGGGATACGATCCTTTCCAGTCCGGGAAAACGGCTGAATACTGGGAGCTTGACAAGCCAACTATCATAGGAGAATCCCCGGGAATGGAGGGGCAGTATACGGTAGAACAGATGATAAACAATGCTTACGAGAACGGATTCGCCGGTATAATGCCCTGGTCCTACTTTGCCAATGATGGACACGGAACATGGGACAACTGCAAATCGGCTCTTAAGGCTTTCCGCGATGCACATGCATCGATTGTTGATTTTGAATGCACCGGTACCTCTACAATCAAGATCAGGAGCAATTCTGAGGATAAATTTACCTCTGCAGACCTTTTCCGTCCAGGACGATTGAATAACGATTATACAATCAAAGTATTTGATACACAAGGAAGGCTTGTAATCAAGGGACAGGCCGGGAAGGCGCTTTCCAGATCACAAATCACTTCACATAAGACTTTAATCTACCAGGTTACAGGAAGTGGCGGGAACCTTGTCAAAGCAGGAAAGCTCATGATTGAATGATCTTTACCTGCATGCAGCACAGACACGAAAGCACCTTCTTTCCTCTTAACAAGTCAAGGATTGCAGGTGCTTAAATAAGCAGTACTGATTTATTGAATAATAAACCTGACCGAGTGTTTTCGTTTCGTCTCTGTGTTCCTGGAACTTACAATATTAAACACATAAATCCCTCTTGAGAGCGGCATTGTGTTAAGGTCAAAGTTAACCGAATTGATCTCAGTTTTAAAATCCCATTTTCTGACAAGGCGTCCGGAAACATCAAATAATGATACGCTGGAGAATGCTCCTTCATTATTCAACAATTTCAGGACTGAACCATCTCTGTAAAGCTTTACAGGTCTTGTATCATTTCTATCCAATACATTTACAGTGCCGGGCAATGGACGATCGTTTTCTATTCCCTGGGGATTGGACGGATCCAGATCGATTCGCGGCCAGACAAGCTTGCCGCTTCTCTGTTCATTGACATTATAATCTGCTCCCAGCTCCATCGAGTTCAGATCGAGCCATAGTGTAATGCGCTGGTACTCTTCGGAGCTCAAAGAGACATTGTAATGGGAAGGATTCAGATAATTAATCAGTCTGGAAAAAGATGCACCGACTTTTCCCGGAGTAGTTCGTGAACCACCTTTAACCGGTGTAACAATATCTCCATTGATATAAGGATTGCCATCTCCACAGAAATAGAAAGCATATTTTTTCAGGCTGCCAAAACTCATATCCGGGCCTTTTCCTCTTTCTCTGTGGCAAGATGCACATTTTTTATCAAAAACCGGTTTTACTAGTCTGGCAAAGGTAACCGGCTCCACCCCACCCGCATCGGGTTCCAGTTTTGAAGGGGGCCTTAGATAGGCTAATTTATTGCTTCCTATCTGAACCGCTTCCCATTTGTTTTCATGACATCCAACACACATCATCTGTTCTCCTTCATGAACATAGGTAGCTGAACGCATTGAATGGACCGCAAGACCTTTATCATCAATCAATTGGAAATATATGCATTTGCCAACAGGAGCTTCACAGTAAACACTGCCATCAGATTCCACCGGTACGGTTCCAAGTGACATTCTGGCTAAAGCTTCGGCTGGATATCCGGTCCTTGGCTCGTTTATCAGTCTGGTCTCTTTTGGAAACACCTGAACGATTCTCATTTTTTTGACTACAGTGTTAGGTGGAAGCGGTATATCTGCTGTATAGACATCATTTACTTTTATTGTTGCACGATAATGATCATCGCTGTTCTTCCGTTCACCTTGCCAGGTGCCAGTAATAGGTGATGGAGGCTTTTGCCTTTCCTTGACTGGTATAGGATCTATGGGTCTCCAGGTGTTACTTGAATAAATGAGCTGTTCGCCTCCAAATCTGTCACGCAGAATTACAGTTTTGTTTTTATTACAGATGTAATAATCCTCATTGAGAGGCCATGCTGTTCCATAAGGACCGGTAGCAAAATCCGGCCAGTCTTTCCATGCAGTAGTGATTCTCTTTACCTGAGAAACTTTCCCGTCATCTTCAATTACAGGATCGATCATGATAAGTTCACCATAAGTATAGCTATGATGGCCTGCTGCGGTTGCTATATATTTTTGCGTATTTGGAATCGCACGGATATTGAATTCCGCATTTGGCCTGTCCCATCTTCCATCTCTCCAGTTAGAGCCGGTAATTGTTTCAAAGGGGTGGGGATAATTTCCATGATATGATCTTGGATCCCTTCCATCGGGGTAACAGGTCCAGAGGTGATGAGCTATGCAGTCATCACGATCAACATAATCCCATCTGGTGTAAACAATCTTTCCATCATTATCCACGCTTGGATGCCACTCATTAGTTTCATGATAACTGAGACAGATGATATCGGAACCATCATCTTTCATAGAATGGAGTGTAAAGGTAGGTTTCCCTTTCGTATGACATCGGCCATACCCTCCGCGCCTGTCGGAAATAAATGCGATTCGGCCATTGGGGAGCCAGACAGGATCGAAATCATTATGATTTGCGTTTTGAAGGAAATTAAACTCCGATGAAGAGCCTTCGGTAAGTTGAACCAGATTGGTCCCGTCAATATTTACTTTAAAGATGTGGTAACATTTGTTATTCGGTGGTGACCATGCAAAAACAATAGTTTTTCCATCATAAGATAGATCCGGAGAAAGAAATGCTCCTCCTGTGAGATATGTTCCTTTGAGAGGGCCATTTTCAACCCTGGAATTTTTAAGGACATCAACCAGAACCGGATTGGAAGTCTTGAACCCTTTCAGGATAAAGAGTCCGCCACCCATGTTAATGTTCCAGGGGTTATATTGATCACACATGTGTACTTCATTATTGGGGAATTCATATCCAATAAAGAGAATGTCATCAAAATCAAGCAAAGGGTTGTCCAGAGCGATACGTCTGGCTATTGCACTTAGCTTCATGAACTGATCTCTGTTACCATTATTATTTACTGCGGTCTTTGCCAGTGCAGCATTAGCCATTTCTTTTTCCAACTGTTTTATTTCCTGTTCATACCCTTTAAACCTTTCAGATTTATCCAGGTTTTTTAGATTCTGAAGGAGAAGTTTTGTACGTCGTAATACCACATCTGCAGGAGATCTGTCAGTCGGTAATATCTGTGCATTTATGTCCAGAAGATCATTCTGTTCAATTGCCTTTTTTGCAAGTCCACTGTTTTTGGTAATTTCCTGCTGCATCTCCAGATACTGCTGTTCCCAGAACGCCTGAATATCAGTTGTATCTGACGCATAAGCAGCTTTCATGAAAGTGCAAACAGCCAGAATAGCTGCAACACCGGATTTTAATAAATACACTTGCATTTTTTTATCGCCCCCCGCATTACAAAACATTCCAGATATACTCTGGTACATTGCTTTCTGATTCTGATCCGTTTCTTTCAACCTTTTCATCAATCAGGTTTAAATGGATTTATCTTCTTTTTAAAAACTTGAAATAACATTTTTACTTATATTCCCATCACAATTTATCACCACTAAATATACTCCTCTTGCCCTGATAGGGATAGCACACGAGCCGGTTATTCTGTTAAGCCTTTTCATAAGTTGGCCATTGGTTTTAAACACCGAAACACTGTATCTGGTTTCTTTGTCATTTTGTTTTATAAAGATTTTTTCTCTTAAGAACACAGTTTGAAATTTGCTTATTTTTTCAGTATTACCCGGTTTGATTGATGTGGCTCCAGTTGCAAATTCAAACCAATTAACATTAAACAGGTAGCCTTCTCCGCCGGTAAACTTCAAATATAGATCATGTTTTCCTGTAACTTTGCTGATTTTACAGGTCTTTGTAGTCCATGTCTGCCATCCGCCGGTTTCTGTAACCTGACAAGTACCCAACAGTGGGCCATCATTGCTGTCAATCCTGATTTCAATATTTCCTCCACTGCCCCCGCAGGCTATTCTCACCAGGAATTCTTCAGAACCGATTGTGCCAAATTCGACATTTCTATATACAGCATAATCCCCGTTTTCTATATACCCGATATTCTTTCCACCTTCAGAACAATTCTCAATCTCAATACCTGATTGCTGACTGAAATTTTCAGCTTCAATCTGTGACAAAGATCCAAAAACCCTCAGAAGTGCCGATGATTCGCTTGAACTTCCTTTGGAGTTCACCACAAACAGCTTATAAATGCCGTTTCTTTGAGGAACAGCGATCAAAGTGTCAAATCCACCTGCTTTTGTCATGGATGGGCCTTCAACAAAAGCAGTTGTCCCTGAAGGAGCAAACCAAACTGTAGCAGAAGAATCTGCACTACTGCGTATTTTTATGCTGCTTCCGGCTTGAGCTTCACAGCTCGCAGGAAAAACGTAATTTTCAATATCTATAAAACTTTCCGGATAAACACTCCTGTATTTATCCTGAACTCCTGAATTTACACAAAAGGTATACTGAGTAGCAGGCCATACATTGTCTGAACGCACCTGAATCGGATCGATCGTACTGTTGGGTGGATTGATACCCATTTTGTCAACTGTCGCAAATGTCCTTAAAATCGTCAAATGATGCTTTCCACCGAAATCTTCACAGTTTATTGTATATTTTACTCCCGGATCGATGTCCAGCACATTATCATTTTCAACCACATGAGCAGTACCCTCGTCGTTATGCAAACCATAGGTCGGCCCCGATGTGGCAGCAGGGATTCCCTTTACATAGTTTTCATTTATGGTAGTACCGGGATTCTGGCCGATTGTATAAATTGCACCACTGTCATGCAGTCTGTTAAGGGTATTAATCAATCGGTTATAGCTGATAGTGTTATTTTTGGCAGTAGTTGAGTTGGTGAAATTGCACCAGCCCCATCCCAGATGAATTCCATTATAAGCGGTTAATTCTACATGGTTATGGGTAATTGTAAGACCTTCGACGAAGTAAGCGGTTATTGCAGCACACCCTCCAAATCCCGGAGCAGTACTAATATCATATAGCAAATTATTGGTGATGGTGTTATCCTTGCAGATTCTCTCGACGCTGGGAGCGTATTTAGCGTGAGTTCCACCATCACCAATATAAACATGCTGTGGGTGTCCAATGGTCACACCACTGGAGGTGATATCGGTTATAAAGTTACCAATAATATTACAGTTTATCACGTCGTTAGCCATGTTGATTCCATCGCAGCCACTGTGTTTGATTACATTCCCTATGAAATCGATTGAATCGCTGTGATTAACGGTTATCATCCCTGGGTGAAGGTCAAGAAGTTCGTATTGTGTGTTGTGCCAGTTATCGTTATAGAAGGCAATAAATGCGTTAGCTCCCTGACAAGTGGTTTTGCCGTAGGAGTTTCCGACTTTGACAAGATTAAACTCTGTGTGGGCAAAAGTAATACCCTGGAAAGAGATATTTTCCACCCTGTTGGTCGGTGATGTTCCTGCAATATCAATCAGTTTCTCTACAACCGGAGCCTGCACATCAGCGGTTTCCATGTTTTCACCTGGACGCGCATAATAATAGAGGAGCTTTTCTGTTTTGTCGAAATAAAATTGTCCAGGAGAATTAAGAAATTCAAATGCATTATAAATCGTATGTGTTCCGGAAGTAGTAAAGGCCGCACCCCATCCTGGTGTCTGAGCAATTGCACCGTATGGTTGCTGCAAAAGCAATGCCCTGTAATTGTCACTGGTACTGATGACATCCCTGACGCAGACAATGTTCTCGTTCCATGTGGTACCGTTTACAATCTCCAGGTCATCCTTATTTCTGGTAATATTGGGCAGGTCTGATGAATTATATTTGACTCCATCACTTTTACTGCCGCTTGTCCATGCCCACTCAGCCTGTCCTTTGGTTACCGAATAGGTTCCCTCCCCTCCTCTTGCAGTAACCCTTTTACTGGTCATCTGGGCTCTTTTATCATTGACATAAAGGTTTCTGAGCTTGGTCGTTCGGTTAAGAGAAGCTTTGTATATATCTCCACTATGTTTTGTCCAACCAGTAACCTTCACAGCTCCACTTAATACCGGTGTTTCACCAGGATATGCCATATAGTAAACCCTGTATCCGTTTTTCCCGGAATCCTCCGGTCTGAATGTTATTGTGCTGTTGACACTGTAAGTCCCGCCTCTCAGGTATACTATAATATCTTCTGACATACTGCTGTTTATTGCACGTACAGCATCACGGGCAGCAGCGATAGTCTTGAAAGGAGCACTGATAGTACCAGGATTATCATCATTACCAGAAGGTGACACATAAAATTTGGTTTGTGCTGCAGCCAGACCCGTGAACAGAAAAAGAAAACATACTGTTATGGATGATGACCTGATTATTGAATGCAGTGTCTTGCTCTCTTTATTGATAACCACAAATGCACCCCTCATGTAGTTATTGCCAATCAGTGTTTAATTTTACCAATATTGCTCATTCAGGTATAAATTAAAGCATGTAGAAGGAATCTTCATGATTTTCAGATAAGTTAATGAAAAAAGTGTTCCGTAATCAGGAACAGATTACAAATGCCATGCAGATAATTGCGGATTTTTCTTCTTATTGAGCTGATATCTGAATTTCCAAATATTCTTCAGCAGCTTGCCACTTGCGGGATGATCAGGCGTTTAGAAAACGGGAATTTTCTCCTCAGGATTTTACCTGAACCATGATATATGCGACTGTCGTTCTTTTAGTGTGTCACGTGTTTTGACTGGAGGGATACCTCATCCGGTTTTTCATCCGGATGAGGTATTTACTATGTTCTTTCCTTATTGAATCCTGTATTATGAGCAGGTTTGGTGCACAATGTTATGCACCTTTTTACTTCATCAGCAGGATTTTTGAACTGCTGATAGTCTTATTTCCGTTGCTTATTTTCAGGACATAATATCCTTCGCATATATCTGAGAGGTCAAAACTACGGCTATAGTATGCAGCAGAACTTGCCTGAAATTCTGCAGATTTTACAACTTTACCTTTCAAATCATAGAGTCTGATATATGTCGATCCATTTCCTGGTGTTGTAAAATTCAACTTCAGGATTGAGTTGCTGACATTCACCTTCACACCAGAAGGTATAGCAGTTCTTACTGAACCAATAACATTTGTTTTGTCTAGTTTTACGGATACATTATCAATGTAAATATTACCAGGTTCAGTACCGGCGTTAATACTTATCTGCCCATTGACATCGGTTTCCTGTCCCATTGTAAAATTAAACGAGAATGACTTCTTTGTGGTGGTAAGATCAAATTTCTGCACTTTTGACAGATGGCTTTCCCCTTGATCATCTGCCATCTTTACATCCACTTCAATGGATCTTTCTGAAGCTGCATAGGCATCGAATGTTACTTTGTATTCTTTTCCCTTTTCAAGAAAGAGTCCTGACTGAACAAGCCGGGCACCATCTCTTATTTCTGATACACCGGTTACGGCTATTTTGTACTCTCCTTCAACAACACTTCCGGTTGACATCCCATTCTGGGCATGAAGCGTCCATTCATCTGTTCCGGAGCTGAAATCACCGTTTATTACCAGGTTGCCATCTACAGGACTGCGTGCAAAAAGTGCGGAAATGGTTTTATCAGCAGTCATTTCTATGGTTAGAGGATTCTCGTTTCCGCTTATCCCTTCACCTTTCCAGCCAGCAAATTGCCATCCATCCGCAGGTTCAGCAGTAAGAGTAACAGAAGCTCCCTCCTCATATCCCGATTTGTCCGGAGAGCGGCTGACTGTTCCCTGTCCAACAGTTTCGGTAGAAAGCTGATAACCAGAAACCATGAAACGCCACCAGTTCAAACGGAAAGGTTCACCCGATCCTTTGAAAACCAGATAAAGGAAGTCTTTTTTACCGGTGCAGTTGCTGACATCACATTGAAAAGTCTTCCAGGTAGTCCACGCTCCTGTTCCGGTGATTTCGCAGGTTCCAACAAGTGTTCCGTTCTGACTTCCCAACCGCAGTTCAATTGTACCACCGGAAGAGCCGCTGGCAGCGCGAACCTCAAATTTATCTGCTCCATCACCGAAGTTTACACCTTTAACCCGGATATAGTCACCATTTGAAATAGAGGTAACCATTATCCCGCCTTCACTGCACACATCGGTTTTAATTCCAGACTGCAAATTGATAGTTTCAGCTTGAATTGTATCAAAAGGATTGAGGTCTTTGATCTGGGGAGGTCCATTCTCGGTACAGCTTGATTTCTTCATGGTTCCATCTGCATTATAAGATGCCAGATCAACACTTACGTTTCTTTTATATGTCTGATTAGATAATCTGCGGTCGTGGTAAAATACATACCAATTATCCTGAAATTCAACCACAGATGCGTGATTGTTATTGCCCATGTTGATGTTATTACCATTAATATTGGGATTGTCAAGAATAGTGCCCTTATGTTGAAAACCGGTCATTGGATTGTTACTTGTCATATAATCTATTCTTGCTGAACTGCCCTGAAAATCTGTAGAATATGAGAAGTAATAAGTTCCATTGTATTTATGCATAAAGGCAGCTTCAAAGGAGCGTGGAGCGTTAATTGTTACAGCAGTTCCACTTGTGGAAATCATATCTTTATTTAACTTGATAACCCTTAGGTTTTCACCTGGAGTAGATCCTCCACCACCAAAATAAAGATATGCCTGACCATCATCATCAATAAATGCAGCCGGATCAAAAAGCCACTCTACATTACAATTAGGCATGCTTTTATTGACGATTGCTTTACCCAGTGCATCTTGAAACGGTCCTTCAGGCCTGTCGCCAACCGCCACACCTATCGATGATCCACCATCAGGGAAATAAAGGTAAAATTTACCGTCTCTGTAAGCACTCCCCGGTGCATAAGCACGGTTTGCCCAAGAAGCATCCCTGGGCACTTTAAATACTTCACCATGATCGGTCCAGTTAACCATGTCATCCGATGAAATGAGTGTATAATCAACAATATCGTAACTTTCTCCTTTATTATTATCATCCCGCGAACAATACACATAAACCCTTCCATTATATACCATTGCATTGGGGTCAGCAGTGTATTTATGAGTTATAATCGGATTTTCTGCCAAAACCATCTGAATGAGCAGAAACACCATAACCAAAAATCCCGGGTACATTGAGCGATTTAATACCATGTTACACTCCCTGTTTAGTTTTCAATAAATTTATATAATATATCTTTTTTACTTGTTTGCTGTTAAAGTTAAAGATCTCAATGCATACATTCCCACAGTAGTATAATAAATATGTTCATCATCTTCATCTGGCCAGAAATATCTTTGAAGAATGAACAATATTTTCTGTTCCGATTTTCACCACATAGGCACCACTAGACAGTTTTGATAAATCATAACTGTACACTCCATCTGTTCCGGCTGCGGTTCGAAATGAAGTATTCTTAACAAGATTTCCTCTCAGATCAAATAATTGCACAGATGATTCCTTCTCAACAGGACTTCTTGATTCTATTCTAAGGATAAAATTTCTACAGCTCACATTGAATGAAGAATTCCTGATGTTACGATTGCTCTTGTAGACAGATGAAGGTTCAGTGACTCTAACCGAGACATTATCAATTGTAACTGCAGCATCTGATAGTGCTACATTGAATCCCAGACGGCCATTGATATCGTCCTCATGCTCCATTTTAAAACGAAAAGAAAATGTCTGTTTAGAGTTAGTCAATTCAAAATGCTGCAATTGCGGCAGATAGCTTGTCCAGGGATCCTCCGCCATCTCCACATTTACTTCCAGTGATCTTTCTGAAGCCGCAAAAGCATCAAACTTTACCTCATAATTTTTACCTTTTTCAAGATAAATGCCGGGTTGAACAAGCTGAATATCATGAGGGTTTGTGCCTGTACTTTCTATAGCAATTCTATATTCCTCATTCACAACTGTACCGGTAGCAGCTCCATCCCAGACATTGAGCCTCCATTCTGCTGAATCGGAGTTGAAGTCACCATTAAGTACCAGGTTACCATCTGCAGTACCACGTGTAAAAAGTGCCGTAATCGCTTTATCCTCATCCATAGTCAGAGTAACCGGATTTTCGGCCCCACTCAAACCAGAACCATTCCAACTGGAAAATACATAACCCGGTTGCGGCTGAGCTGTAAGTGTTACAGTTTGTCCTTCATCAAAAATGGCAAGATCAGGGTCACGAATAACTGTTCCCCGGCCGATAGTCTCTATACTTAGCCGTAAACCGGGATTATATAAACCTACAAAAGAGACAACGCTTTTGGCAGGAAGAGTCCAGGTGAAACTGCTGCCTGCAGTGACCTGGTTACGGGCGGTCAATTTGACCTCTTCAGAAGTTTCCCACGGAGTCACCGCAGGCACGGATATACCATCCAGAATGAATTTCTGCTCTTTTGCAGTGGTATTTTCATTTATTGCAACGATTGTTAACTGTCCGAGAGAGTCATTGCGATATGCAGTAACATAAATACCAGAAGAAGGGTTATCGGTTGCACTGACCCTATAAGAACCTGGTCTCACAAACCGACTGTAATTACCCATCACATAACCACGTTGAATCACGTGCCCGCGCATTACCAGACCGTTGGATGCAGTTCCATTCACTCCGTCTGCAGGAATAATCCACCATGTGTGATATGCACTTACCGGACCGTTGACAATCTGACCATGCATCTGTTTAGCGATAGCAATACCGGGTGTCATGGATTCATCGCCAGCAAACTGATCAAATCCATACTCAGTTTCCCATAGTTCTTTCCCTTTTTCTTTGACAAGGTTATATGGATAACCACGGGAACTGGTCGGTTCATCTCCATAAGAATGCGATGCAATAACATCGCAGTATTTTGCCGCGTCAGGATCGTTTAATATCGCATCGCCAAATGGTTTAAGTGATCCCCAGTTAATAACTTCCGGTGCAATGATTCCGGTTTTTAATCCGGCTTTTTCCAGTGATGGACCCAGATATTTTCCAATGAAAGTAGCAAGCTGCTCTGGTGTATATCTGCATGATTCATATTCGGCTGTCCAGTTTGGCTCATTCTGTGCAGAAATCCATTTCAGGTCAACTCCCTTTGACTGCAGGTTTTTAATGTAAGAAACAAGCCGGTCAGCCCAGTCCTGATAACGTGAAGGAAGAAGGCTGCCTCCATTATTCACACTATTATTATCTTTCCAATCACCTGGAGGAGACCATGGGGCTGCCCATATAGAGGCACCCAGCGCCTGAACCTTTTTCGCAATATCTATTTCACCATCACCGGTTGTTCCGTTGGGAGCTATTCTCATTCTAACCAGAGTCAATCCGCAGCCCTCTGTGGGAGAAAAAAGTTCTGTTATCAGTTCGTCTTTAAGACCGCCAGCCCAGGCAGTCGAACCGCCAAAACCGGACATCCGCTGTTGAATATCTTCAAACTGAACGATACAATCCCCAGCAAAAATCCCGGTTACAAGCCCGATAAAGATGATTGTCAATCCATGACCGATCCAATTCCTTCTGATGAGTCTCATGTGCATACTAACTCTTTCAGGCTTTGCAGTTATTGATAAAATAAGGATAAATCATCAGATTCCAGTAAATTACAGAAGATTCAGGATAAAATGTGTTCCACAAATTGGAACACTACCGGATCAGTTTCTATGCAGAATTTTGCTACTTTTGATAAGCTTTCCATTTTCCTTGAGTCCGACAACATAGATTCCACCAGGTAACCCGGAAAGCTTTAAATTCCAGGTGTGTTCTGAGCAGGATTGCAGATCTCTTCTGTTGATAACTTTTCCGGTAAGATCCAGTAAATAAACCGATAACCGATTATCTGGATCAGAACCGGATCTGATTCGCAAAGAGGATTTCTGGTAACTGACATCCGGTTTTAAATTGAGCTTTTTACCGACTAAAGGCGCATGGGAAATTTCAGTAGTCTGCTGGATTTTAACATTGTCCAGGTAAATTGTCCCGGTTGCTCCTCCAAAGTTAAACGCCAGTCGACCACTTGAATCGGTAGGCTGTCCCATTTTAAAAAAAATGGAATAGGAAGTTTTTGTGGTGGTAAGATTAATTATTTCTGGAGTCTGAAGATAACTGGTCCAGGGATCATTCTCCATTTCTACGTTTACTTCCAGAGTCCTGTTTGTCACCGCGTAAGCATCAAAAGTTACTTCATAAGATTTGCCCTTTTCGATAATAAGTCCGGCCTGCACGAGTTGAATATCGTGATTATTTTCTCCAATGCTTGAGATTATTGCCCTGTATTCCCCGTTTATTACATCACCTGTTGCACTCCCATCCCATATATTGAGTGTCCAGCCATTCTTTCCGGTTTCAAATTTGCCGTTATACACAGTGTCCCGATGCGGGGGAATTATTACTCCATCAAACCCGACCCCATCAAAAGGTACCACAATGACTTTGCTGTTATGATCATCGTTTCCATGGTCATTTTCTTTTTCAGAATCAATTACTGCAAAAGTCCAGTGAGTGACATGACCATTTTCTATGAAAACCCCTGGACGCTCAATTTTAGCCCATCGGTTTACAGTCCCATCTGTATACCTCAGGAAATCTGATCTGGGATCAAAAGCCAGACCTTCATTTGTCCAATTCCTTATTCCATCTTTTGATCTGAGGTGATAAGCTTTTTTATCACTCCATGAATTAACCACTACATGATAATACCCGCCACTGTACCATAAGACCGGATCTTCAAGATTAGGTGCAAGACCACTGTAAATAGAATTGCACTGGACCTTATAGGGTCCGGTCAGTTTATCACTGGTCATTATCTGTCCATGGCGCTCAATAATCATGAATTTGTCATCATCTGGACGTATTATTATGCTTAGATTGGCGATTTCTCTGGGTCTGCTAAACCCGTTAGGATCTATTTCAATTGAACCAGCAAAACTCCATGGACCGTCCAGCGATGGAGCCGTAAAAAAATCCCCAGGTCGGGTATCGCTGACAACCGATGCATATATACCATCTTTGAGCTGTAATATTGTCAGATTGTGTCCCTTACCTCCTGAGTTGGTTGGCCATGTTAATCCTTTATCAATGTATGGCCCCATTATCGATTCACTTACAGCATGAATCCCTACAGAACTCAGCCATGCCCAGTGCCCGCCATTCTGGTTCCACCGGCTCGCAAACATGTGATACTTTCCATCCGGTCCTTTTATAATCGGACCATCCCAGTAACTGTATGATCTGTTAGTCGTATCTTCCAGACCATTACCTATATCCCGTGGTCCTACTGCAGCACAGCCCCATTTGTCTGTCTTCAAAGGTTTAACGATTGGCATCGGCAAAAAATAATCTATCAGTGTCTGAGCTAACCCGACATTAGGAAGTGTCATGAAGATCAGACTTAATTTAAAAACCATTCCACCACTATAAAAATTTCTTTTTATCATATTTGAATCTTGTCTCTTTTTTGTATACTGAATAGGTTTTTATCTTCCGGTCAGTACAATCCCTGATTTAAACTCGGTTTTACCTGTCTTAACCTTTAAAACGTAGTATCCTTCTGACAATCCAGCACCATGGAAATTGATCTTGCGGACGTTACCGGAACCATTATTAAACCGTACTTTCCATACAACTTTTCCCTGAAGATCATAAAGGTCTGCTGTCCCATCACTGAATTCATCTGTTTTAAAATCAATGATTATAAAGGAGCCTTTTTGGTACACATTTACTTTTTTATATCCTTTGTTCTTGTCTGATCTTAACACGCCTGTTTTTATTATTTCAAAAAGAGAAACATTATCTATATAAACAGACGATACCTCTGTTCCAGCACTGAATTCAACTCTGGAATTATTATATGTAGGTTCATCCATGGTGAAATCAAGAGAAAAGGTCTGTTTTGATGTTGTGAGGCGGACCTCTTTTTTCCCAGCGACTATATTGCCTAAAAACGTTGTCCAGGGTTCTTCCGGCATACCCACATTTACATTCAATACGCGGTCAGATGACGCATAAGCATCGTACATAAGACGATACATTTTATCTTTCTCCAGTTTTATTCCCTGTTGAACTACCTGTATGTCATAATAACTATCTGCAACACTATCAACAGTGATCCGATATTCACCATCCACTACATTCCCAGTGCCAGTTCCACTCCAGTTATTAAACGTCCACCCATCTGTTCCTGATGAAAAAGTACCGTTTTGGATAAGATCCTGTTTACCGTCTTTTGTTGTGAAATTAGCTGTAATCGATTTCGTGGCATCCATGGTGACAGTTAAGGGATTTTGATCTCCTGTAGCATCGCCACTCCAGTTGCTGAAAACCCAACCGTCTTCGGGTTGTGCTGTGAGTGTAACCTTCGTACTCTTTTCATAAACAGTACTGTCTGGAGAGCATTTTACTTTTCCCCGTCCAACGGTTCCAACAGAGAGCCTGAAACCATCAACAAGTTCATCAAGTCTGATTACATCAGTATAGGAACTTCCAATCTCGAACCAGTCAAAATCAACATGTCCACCAGCACTTTTTGTAGCATAATTAAACAAAGTAAACCGGTACCCCATGAAATGCTTAAGATCGTAACTCATCTGTAAGGTATTTCCAATGGGAAGCCAGGTAAGACTATCCAGACTGTAGAAAAAGGTCGCCTTGTCGGTTCGATTAGTGAAATCCATATCCACCCGAAGGTAAACCCTGTCCTGGCTGATTGAATTGTTTGCTACCACTGTGGGACTTCCGGATTTGGCGTTGACCATTATTACCGATAAATCTGTTCCGGATTTTTTAACACCCACATAGCCGTATCCATATTGTAACGCACACAATCCAGCCACATCACCATCCTTCATTCCTGAAACATCCATTGCAATACGCCCTGAACATTTAGGTCCGAAACTTCGCTGTGTCAAAGAGTTTCTGGCATCAACCACCTGTGCATCAGTGCGACTGGTTTTGATCCGGTAATATCCCTGGCGTTCTGTTAAGGACCAGTTATTGTTATCAGGATTGTGATTCCATTGCCACTCCAGCTTCATGACAGGAGAGCTGAAATCATCGCTTGTGACAACTCCTGCTGTTCCCGGAGCTGTATTTACAGGTATGTTTATTGTATTGGGTGAAACACCACCGTTAAACACCGGCCAATCATTTTGCCAGGTGACTGGCATCAACCAGGGACTACGTCCAACTGAGCCATTATCCTGAAAAAGATACCCCCACCATGATCCATCCACAGCCTGTATGACACTACCCTGTGCTACACCTTTGCTGCTGTGTGCAACCTTTCCCTCATAGGTTCCGTCAATCTTTCGGCTGCGATATACCAAAACGGTGCGTCCGTCGTAACCCGAGCTTGGCCAGCAAATCAGAAAAACATAGTACCAATCATTTATTTTTTCAACATGTGCACCTTCGGCATTGACTATATAACTACCTACCATACTCTGGGCATTTGGAATCAGGATTTTGTTAAGCCCGCCACTTTTTAGTGCAGTCATATCTGAATTTAATTCCACGATACGAATGTCACTTCCTCCGTAAACGATATAATTTCTCCCATCACTGTCCATAAAAAGCGACGGATCGTGATATGCCGGAGAAAACTGAACCTCTTTCCATGGTCCCTTTTCCACATCTGTGGTTGAGTAAAGGTGAGTTTTGCCTGAAGTATATGAGAATGTCAAAACATAGAAGACTCCATCCTTGTACCGGATACTGCTGGCCCATGATCCCTGACTATATGCGTTTTTTCCATTAGTGAGATTCATCTGGTCGTTTTTGACAAGAGTAGAGTATGCGTAACCTACAGTACGCCAATTGACCAGGTCTGTTGACTTCATTATAGGTACTCCGGGAGCCATGTGCATGGTGGTGTGACTCATATAGTATTCACTACCTACACGTACTATGGAAGGATCGGGAATATCAGCCCATATTATGGGGTTCTGAACCGTTTCTGCAAATGATGTCAAAACGCTTAAGAAGAGAGCAGGAAAAATTATTGGATTTAAACACCTGAAACTCATAACTTTTTACCCTTTGAATCCCAAAAGATTTCAGGACTGGTTCATCAGTACACTATCTGCAGATTCCCTCAGATCCTGATCTTATAATAATTACACATTACCACCTTTACACTCCTGCCAACTGACAGAAACCAATGAATTAAGGTCTGGTTCAAACAGCAGCGGCTGTTTTTATTCTGTAAAAAGCACTTCAGAAGTGCCCATATTTGTCCCACCAGCAAAGACTTTTATAACGTAATAACCCTTCGAAATCTTCGATAACCTTAAACTTCTTTTGTTTAATTCAGCCGCCCGAATCTTAATTCTTTCAGTTTTTATCACTTTACCTCTCAAGTCATAAATTCTTATAAATGCCACCCCACTTTTTTCCGGTATAAAACTCAACTGCAATGTAGAATTACTGCAGTTTACTTTCATAGACGAAGATGATTTAACCGGCATTTTTCTGAAAGCTGTTTCAGTCGAATCGTAAACTCTGACTGATACGTTATCTATTGTAACAGAAGAAGCACTGGTGCCTACATTAAATCCCAACCGCGCATTTACGTCCGTTAACTCTTCCATCTTGAACACAAAGGAAAACGACTGCTTTGAAGTATTAATACTGAAGTCCTGAAGTTTACTCAGATAGCTTGTCCATGGATCATCGGCCATTTCCATATTGACTTCCACATTCCTGTCCGATGATGAATAGGCGTCAAAAGAGACCTTGTAAGTGATGCCTCTCTCCAGAAAGATTCCGTTCTGAACAAGTTGAATGTCATGGTTTTTATCAGATGTTTCTGAAACTGAAACATTGTATTCACCATTGATCACGCTTCCGGTTGCACTGCCGCTCCAGACATTAAGGGTCCAGTTATCTTCTCCATTACTGAAATCCCCATTAAGCACCAGATTGCCATCACTTGTAATGCGTTTAAAAAGAGCTGTCACATCTTTATCAGAATTCATGACAATTGTTAATGTGTTCTGATTCCCGCTGATTTCCTCTCCACTCCACCCACTAAACTCCCAGCCATCCTCAGGCTCTGCAGTCAATGTGACCATTGTACCTTCAGAGAAACGGTTTCCGGATGGTGAACGGTTTACTGTTCCCTGTCCTGATGTCTGCACAATCAATCGATAACCGGAAGATCCCTCAAAGATGTACCAGTTAAGGCGGAACGGTTCACCAGATCCCTTGAAGACCAGAAACAGATCTTTTACACCACTGCACTCACTGACATCACACCGGAAATTTTGCCATTTGTCCCAACCACCGGTACCGCTGATATTACAGGTACCAACAAGTGTTCCAGTTTGACTTCCCAGACGCAGTTCTATTGAACCTCCGGAAGACCCACTTGCAGCCCGTACTTCAAATGAATTGGCACCATCACCGAAATCGACACTTTTTACTTTGATATAATCTCCATTGGAAATGGAGGTTACCATCATCCCACCCTCGCTACAGGCCTCTGTCTCAACACCACTTTCCCAGCAGATGGTTTCTGCCTGAACCGTATCGTAAGGATTGAGATTATCAGCCGGTACTGGACCGTTTTTTGACATATTTATGGTTGGAAATGTACCGTCGGTATTGTATTCAAATTGTTCTATACATACGGAACGATTAAAACCACTGCCTCCGGGCAATGCTGCATTGTGATAAAAGAAATAGGAGTTTCCCTTGTAATCAATTACTCCCGCATGATTTGTGAAACTCCCTCCCTGGGTGGGCATTATTACCCCCCTGTATTTCCAGGGACCTGTGGGGCTGTTACTGGTAGAATAGGCAATGTGTTCTGAAATCGGTCCACCTGCAAAAACCATGTAGTACAGGTTGTCTCGTTTGTAGAACCAGGGCCCTTCTTCATAAGAAGTAGCTCTTTCGGTATTGGAACGTCTTCCGAAACTTTCAACAGTAAGATTTATCTCTTCGATTCTCCCGGAATAAGAAATCATGTTCCCGTTCAATTTTACATATTTAAGATATGGATTTCCCCAGTAAAGATACGCCTGTCCGTCATCATCGATGAATACCGTGGGATCTATATCGCCAGAACCACCGCTGACCAGGGGTTTTCCAAGCGGATCGGTAAACGGACCAAAAGGGCTGTCTGAGACCAGAACACCGATTCCTTTCATATGTATAGGACAATACAGAAAAAACTTTCCACTGCGATAAATTGTCTGTGGAGCCCAGGCACCGTTATTACCCGTCCAACTGAATGACTTCAGTGATGCCACTGTTCCATGATCAGTCCAGTTTACCATGTCTGTAGATGAATAACACCTCCAGTCTCTCATGGTGAAGAAATTGTCCTGCAATACATCTTCATCATGACTGGTATAAACATAAACCCGGTCATTATACACCATAGGAGCTGGATCTGCGGTATAAATTGTCTGTACAACAGGATTGTCTGCCCAAACTGTTTTTATAAAAAAAAGTGCCGCAATAAATAACAGCATCGTTTTTTTTATCTGCATTTTCTGATCCATTGAAACTTCCACTTGTTTGGTCATGAGCAATATTCAAACTATAACATAAGATACAGCAATTTGAATTGTGGCAGATTTGAATTGGAGAGGGGAAAAAAGTGTTCTACAATCTGGAACAAATTCTGTTAAATTTTGGGCCTTTTAGCGGGTACTGTTTAGACTAGCCAGTTTTTTTCTGGAAATAGTTGGCCTGTTTTGGAAAATAGATGAAGGCGCGGGGGGACGGAGGAATACCACTACTTAAAGACAAAGTTCATGGGAAGTGATAATCAGAGAACCTAACATTACCCCTTCTCCAAAACTAACTTCGGTCCGTTCTTCTTACAGTTCTTAATCATGTTACTGTGCGAATCTGCCCGTATGAATACTTTAGAAGTACCTTTATACGCGCAATTTGGGAGACAAAACACTTTAGAAGTGTCTTTTCACACGTAATTTGGCAGTTTTTACATTTTAGAGATGTTTTTATACGCGCAATTCGGGAGACCAAACACTTTAAAAGTGCCTTTTCATGTGTAATTCTACAGCCTAAACACTTTAAATTGCCGTTTTACGCGTAAACTCGGCAGCCTAAATATTTAACAAGAGCCTTTACACGCGTAATATTGACAGTTTAACCACTTTAAAATGCCATTATATGCGTAATCCTGGAGACTAAACACCTTAGAAATGCCTTTTCACGAGTAATTCGAGAGACCAAAACAATTTATAAGTACCTTTTCACGCGTAATCCGGAAGCCTAAACACTTTAATAGTGGCTTTTCACGCGTAAACACGGTCCCCCAAACACTTTAGAAGTGGCTTTTCATGCGATATTCGAGAGACCAGACACTTTAAAAGTGCGGTTTTTCGCAATATTCGGGAGATCAGACACTTTAGAGGTGCGATTTTTCGCATAAAAAATCTGTTCTAAACACTTTGGATTGTCAATATTCGCATAAAAACGCTGTTCTAAGTACTTTTGATGGGTCAAGTTTCGCGTGAAAAGGCACCTTTAAACACTTGGGGGTCTCAGCATACGCGTATAAAGCCACTTCTAAATACTTTGGAATCAAACATACGCGTAAATCGGCTGTTCTAAACACATTAAAGTCCTGATATACGCCGCAGATAAAAATAAGCCTACCGTGGCGCAGTGGGTAGTGCGTTTCGGGTAATATCTCTCTGTAAGATCAGGTTGAAATCTGCAAATTATCTCAGTATGACAATAATCGAATCATTTGTCTCTATATCCCTTGTTTTCTCCTTTTTATTATTTTCCCCCTTAATCAATTCTATATTAACCACTGAACTGTCATTATAAATATCTTTGACCACCAGTTTCAGAGTATCAATTACAACAGTGGTTTCTTTCAGTGTATCTTGACAATCTCCTGTGGTGCAGACATAGGACATCTCTTCACCGGTATCATCATCTATTTTAATCAGGTTATGACCAGTTGAGCTCCAGAAATATGTGAGCTCATCGCCTTCGGGATCATAAGCATGTGCCTTAACTTTGAGTGTATCCATTTTAGAAAAACTAAAAACATAATGGCGATCTCCCTTAAGAGTAGTATCCCCCAAAACGATACTGTCCACAACCGGAGGAATGTTTTTCACATAGCTGCTTATGAAGACATCACGATATTCACTTGAGCCCTGGTGATCAAATATCAGAAAATGTATTGTATCAATTATAACTCCTAAAGCCATATTATAGGTCATCTGCATGGGATTTACGTTCGATTGCATGATTTTACCTTTATTACCGGAAAAGGTCAGATCAGGAACCTTCCCATCCAGATCACGGGCAAAAAACTGCACAGACAATTCGGTTTCATCATCCCTGGTCTGATATCTTATATGCTTGTCACTTCCATTAAAGACATTGTCTTCTATCATAATACTATCGATAATCACAGGCAGATTGGTAACCTTTACCCGTACCTTATTGCTTTCCCTTAATCCACCGCCAATGGTAATATAAACCGTATCGAAATAGCTGTTTGTCAGATTATCTTTTCTGGATGGATAATTTATCCAGTAAAGATTGACTTCAAATCTCTTTGCATTTTTTTTAACCATTCCTTGTGGAATGATTAGTTTGCCCATTCCGGTATGCCATGCAAAGTCGCTGAATACTGTAGAATCATCGGTTTCCACAATGGCAAGAATGGGTTTACCAGAAAAAACAGCACTGTCCCGCTCAACTTTTTCCAGGCTGAGCCGGATTGAACTTTCAGAATCTGAACTTACTTCTGTAGGTGCAGGTGAACAAAGCAGATTGACGACAATAAACAAAGCAAATATTTCAAAAACCATTTTTATCATGCGGCATTCCTGTTTTTAAGACGATAGACATAAGCCATTACTTCTGCTACGGCTGTGAAAAATTCCACAGGTATCGGAAATCCCACTTCAACCTTATTATACATCGAACGGGCCAGAGGTTTATCTTCTACAACAGGGATATTGTTTTCCTTGGCCAGTTTTTTTATCCTCTGGGCAATCAGATCCTTTCCTTTTGCTACAACCACCGGTGCATCATTTTCTTTTGGTTCGTACCGCAATGCAATGGCTAAGTGAGTGGGGTTTGTAACCACAACGGTAGCTTTTGGTACCTGCTCCATCATGCGACGCCTTGCCATCTCTCTTTGAAGGGATCTGATCCTGGATTTCACCTGCGGATCTCCTTCAAGCTGTTTTCTCTCCTCCTTTACCTCCTGGTGAGTCATTTTTAATTGCTTTTCATGTTCAAAGCGCTGATAGGCATAATCAAGCACTGCGATTATTATCATTGCCAGGGCGATTCTTAAAATAACCTTATAAGAAGCTGCCAATGCGTAGGTCCATATTGACAGAACTGATGCATCGGAGAGGGTTAGCATAGTCCCGAACTCTTTTTTCAGAGTAATATAAGCGACAGTGATGATAATGCTCAGCTTTATAATATTTTTTATGGTCTCAATAATAGAACGCATTGAGAAGAGTCTGGTGAAACCGGAAACCGGATTGATTTTCTCCAGCTTGGGCATCAGTGGTTTTAGAGTAAACAGGAATCCAACCTGAACCACATTGGCCACGATACCCATTATCAATATACCACCAGTAATTGGAGCAGCGACTTTTGCCATCAGCACTAATGCTTTCCGTAAAAGAACCATTAATCTGGAATAATCCATTCCTGTATCCGAGATGGTTCTCATGAATTCTATCATGCTGCTGCTTAGTTCTTTTATAATCCATGGTCCAAGAATCTTCATCAGGAAAAGAGCGGTCAGAAGTACTATCACCGAGTTTATCTCTGTACTTTTAGCAACCGTACCCCTTTCTCTTGCATCCTGCCTTTTTTTTTCTGACGGGGCCTCAGTCTTCTCATCATTGGATTCTTCAGCCATTTTTTACCTCATTATTATCAGGCCATCAGATACAAAAGACGCCAAATATCCTGAATCAGCAATTCCACAGTTTTTCGAAACAAGACCGACAACATCGGAAGAGCCAGAATTGTAGCACCGAGTCCTACAATTATTTTCAGGGGCATTCCGACAAAAAAGATGTTTATCTGTGGTACAGTACGGGCAACTACTCCAAGTGCGAGCTCGGTAAGAAAGAGAGTAACATAGACTGGTGCAGAAAACTTCAAAGCCAGAATGAAAATGTTGCTTATCATGGTGATGATATGCATCGTCATTTTATCTCCTGAAAAATTTACCCCCATCAGGGGCACCAGTTCAAAACTTTTCTGAATCGCCAGGACAAGAAAATAATGACCATTGAAAAGCAGGAAAAGGATAGTAAATATAATGACCTGAAACTGACCCAGCACGGTTACCGGCTCATCAGTAAAAGGATTTGCCATCTCTACAAAACCAAATCCCATCTCGGTATCTATCAGTAAACCTGCAAACTGGACTGCTGTAAAAAGCATCGATGAAACAAAGCCTATAGCCAGGCCTACCATGACTTCCTTAATGATCAGCATAATAAACAGACCCGGTGAAAATGGAATCGTTGTATCTATCCCCGTACTCATAACCGATCCAAACAGAATGACAGCAAGCAGAAGCGATAAACCGATTTTTAACTGAAAAGGAATGGACCAGGAACCAAACACCGGAAGTAGCGCAATAATTGTACTGATCCTTACGAAAATGAGAAGAAAAAATATCACCTGGTCAACGTTGAAAGGTATCAACTCCATTACCTGGTCACCTTTCCTATAAGATCAAAGAGCCCATAGGTGTATTCCACCAGCTTAAGAAGCATCCAGGGGAAAAGAAGAAGGAAGACCAGAAGCATGGCCAGAATTTTCGGAATGAAAGTAAGAGTCATCTCATGAATCTGGGTAACCGCCTGGAAAATTCCTATTATCAGACCGATAAGAAGTCCCACAATTAGAAGCGGCCCTGATACCAGAAGCGTAATTAACAGCGCATTTCGTCCTATTTCCACTACCATTGCGGCATCCACAATACAACTCCTACCTGAAAGAAGTTACCATTTGCCGTATTATCAGATGCCAACCATCCACCAGGACAAACAGCACAATTTTAAAAGGCATCGAAATCATTACAGGCGGTAACATCATCATACCCATAGAAAGAAGTACGCTGGCTACTATCATATCTATCACCAGAAAAGGAATGAAGAGTATGAATCCGATGATAAATCCGGTTTTCAATTCACTTGTGATGAATGCCGGTATTATTACCTCGTAGGGAAGATCATCGATGTTTCTAGGAGGCTGCATTTTTGATATTCTGACAAATAAAGCCACATCCTTTTCGCTTACCTGCCGCAGCATGAAATTTCGGACCGGTTTTCCGGCTCTTCCCAGTGCTTCGTTAAACTGTATCTCCTGTGAAAGATATGGCTGAATTGCCCTGTCATTTATCTCTGTAAACACCGGCATCATTATGAAAAAAGTAAGAAACAGTGACAACCCAACCATTATCTGATCCGGTGGCATGGTCTGGGTACCTAAAGCCCGACGCAGAAATGACAATACGATCACTATTCTTACAAATGAAGTAACCATTATCAGAATAGAAGGAGCAAGGGCAAGTATGGTGATCAGAAACAACACCTGAAGCGCAACAGCTACATCACCTGGTTTGCTGGTATCAGCAACTGACAAGGTAAGTTTGGGCAAGGTCTGCGCGCTTACAGTTACAAGCGCTGGACCGAAAAGAACCATTACTGCTGCAAGAATTCCCTTACAGACCAGCAGTACATTGTACGCTCTCAGAATCGCATTCCTTACACTTCTTATAATTAATCGAACGTTTGGCATTGCTTTTTTATTATAAAGAAATTCCATGACAGAACTCATCCCTGCTTTTTCATTTTACTGAGAAAACTATTGAAAGCATCCTTGAATTGAACAATCGAGCTTCCCCCCTTTGATGAAGCTATCAGATCGATTGCCTTCTGTCCTTCTATTTTCTCCAATAAAACAATTGACTGTGGTGTCTGCCCCAGAAGATAAACTGCATCCATCACCCTTACCATGGTGATCGTACGATTCTGCCCGAATGGCAAAATCTCAAGAACATCCATTGCCCCACCACCGCCAATTCTTGATGAACCGGTGAGACCACTTTTCTTTACAATCCAGGCAACCGCAAAAATCACGGCTATCACCACTGCCAGATAAAAAATGACTCTGAATATAACAAACGAATAGTTTTCAGCATCCTTTCTCAATTGAACATTTTCGTTTAAGGTAGTATCTCCTGTTGTAAAAACAGCCTCTCTCACTTTTTTTATGTCAAAATCTCCAGTTTCTCCTGAAGCGGGATTCTGGGCATGAACAACAGAAACAAAGAACAAAACAATAAAAAAGAGGATATTGACTTTATTTTTCTGTGTTCCAGAAAAGTCTTGCTCTCTTGAACTCAATCGATTTCTCCTTTGAAGGCAGTAAGTACCAGATTTTAAACAGATTATCTCATTATTGTGAGGATAATGCAAATACCAATTACAAGTCGCAAATCACAAATCTTAAATTCTAAACAGATTCCAAATTACAATACAAAAATTTTAAACAGGAGCAGGAGTAAGGAGTGGAAAAGGCGAAATTCGAAATTCGAAATCCGAAACAGGAATTGGAATTTGATTGATTGGCTATTGGGATTTGTTTAGTATTTAATGCTTGAAATTCCCTCTACCCCCTAAAATTCCAGGCCCCCTAAATCCCTCAAAGGGGGACTTAAGAACGTCCAAAGCAACATTTAATAAAACCCTATGGTCAAGTTCACAGTTACATTATGCGATCTTAAATCTCCCGATGTGCATCGGGAGATTTAGGGGGTGGAGATTTAAGTGGCAGTTAGGAGAATAGAAAGCCCCAAATCACAAATCATAAATTCCAAACAAATTCCAATTTTTATCTGAGGCTTCTTATTCTCTCTTCCGCGGATACTAAGGAAACAATCCTTATTCCAAAACTCTCATCAATAACTACGACTTCACCTTTAGCGACTACTTTGTTATTTACCAGCAGATCAACCGGCTCACCAGCCATACGGTCTAACTCCACAATGGAACCCGGAGCCAACTCCAGCACCCTTTTTATCGACAGCAGAGATTTTCCCAGCTCTATACTTACATCCAGCTCGACATCCAGCAACATGTCAATGTTGGCATTTGAGTCTTTTATTGACTGAGCTGTTATGGAGGTCTCCATGAAATCACTGTCAGAGGGGCTGAAAGAGGTCACCTTTGAGAGGTCATCAAGCTCCTCCATATTCAACCCTACCTGATCAGAAACCGACTCAAGGTTTTCCTCTCTTTTACTGTATTTACCAATCTGTTCGCTAATTGCTTCAGGAAGAAGGAAAAAGGCTGAAGAGTCGGCGAATCCATCCAGTGTCAACTTGGTCTCAATCATGTCAAAAGAATCAATGGTAAATGGAGGGTTATCCAGATCGAATTCATTGACCATTACATTTTCTGCAGAGATTGACAATCCCATCTCTTTCCCGAAAGCCACACAGAAAGCACCTAAAACCTGGTTGAACATCTCTCCTATGGCATCTTTATGGTCCTCGCTGTACTCGGCTGATCCGTCACCCATAGTCATCAGATCCGAGAGTATAGCTACCTCTTTTTTAGCCATGATAAGGTAAAATTCACCTTCCAGACCAGATTTAAAGCCCAAAGAAAGTGACAATACCACGGCATTCATTTTTTCATTGATTTCTGCCAAATCCGCTTTCTTTGGATTCTGAGGTGTAAATGTCGTCTGCTTATTGACAACGGTAGTGATGACATTTTCTGCTTGTGTACAGAAAATCTCAAAAAAGCCGTTCAAGGCAGAGTATTTATCAACGGGTGATTTTTCATGAGCCCCGTTTTCGCCAAATCCGTCCGATGCAAGCAAAGCATCAATCTGTTCCTGGGATAGAATGTCACTCATTGCAGCCTGGAACCTCCTTCTCGAGAATTCTGGTGATTTTCACTGCCTTTTTTCTTCCGATAAGTCCAGAACGCCCGGCCATTTTGTTTTTGCCCTCTATTTGCACAATCAGATCACTGTCGAATGCCTTTTCAAGGCATAATACATCACCGCGCTGCAGTTGAAGCAGATCACGAATGGTGAGAGTAGTCTTACCGATAAGGGTTGATAATGTTATTTCCACATCATTAATTTCTGCCTCCATAACAGCTCTGGTCTCGGTAGTTGCAGTGCTCTGAGAAGACATCCAGGATTCCCCGGAAAGGTTGTTTATGATTCCTTCAAGTAGCATATATGGAAAGCAGATACTCATCAGTCCTGAAGCATTTTGCATTCGCACTTCCAGAGAGATGAGAATAACCGTTTCTCCCGGAGGTGCTATCTGTACAAACTGAGGATTAGTCTCATAAGCTTCGATCTTTGGACTGAACACACCAACATGCTCCCATACATCCTTAAGGTCACTCAGGCTGCGCTCGACAATGCGATGAATCACATTCTGCTCAATAAGAGTCAATTCTCTGTTCTGTTCCGAAGGCCTTCCCTGCCCCCCAAATAGCCGGTCAATTATAAAAAACACCAGAGATGGATTTATTTCTATTATCGCATTTCCATCAAGTGGCTCCATTTTAAAAACATAAATGCAACTGGGATTGGAAATGGACATGACAAATTCTGAATATGTCAACTGATCCACACTCACCAGTTCTATCTCTACAAATGTTCTTAGAAAATTGGTAAGTGTAGTCGAAAACTGTCTTGCATAACTTTCATGGAGGTTCTGCAGTGTCCGCATCTGGTCTTTTGATACACGGTCAGGACGCCTGAAATCATACAGCGAAAGCGTCCTTTCACTATCAAACTGCTGATCATCATCATCAGAAGTGTTGGAATTGTCAGCACCAGAGCTGAACTGTTCAGCGTCACCGTTTGCAGATACTGCCGACAGTAATGCATCAACCTCTTCCTGGGAAAGTATATCGCTCACAAAAAGACCCGCCTTATTGAATCAAATAGGTTGTAAACAGTACTTCCCGAACCTCTCCGATTTTTGCCGGAATAGTATTATTAATATGCTTTAACAAATTTTTCCTAATTCGTTCCTTTGCATCAGGTTCAGTCAAATCCATCAGCGTCATCTTTGAAAGATTATCAATCAGGAGATTTTTAAATTTAGGAGCTCTTTTTATTAACTCCTGCCCCAGCTCCGGATATGCTGCATCATCATATTCAAAAATGATAGCTGCCTTAAGAAACCTTTCACCGTCTGTGCCGGCAATATTTACAATTGCCTCAATTGGATTATCTGCTGTAGTTGCTCCCATGGCAGTAGCTTTTTCCATCGCTTTTTTCAGGGAATCAGCATGCATTCTGGCTTCTTTTCTTTGTTGGCTCTCAGGACTTGTAGCCTTGACCAGTACAAAAGCCACTACAGCATTGAGTAAAACCATACCTATAAGAATCCCGATAAAAGCAATGCGGTTTCCTTTTTCAGCCGGTTTTTCATTTTTCTTTACGCCCTCTTCAGTATTTTCTTTCTTTTTTTCTTCCATCTTTAAGCTCTCCTGAAATCTGATTCTCACGAAAAATTTCAGTCACTAATAATTTTCATATTGAAAGCCATAATGGCTTTAGGACTAATTATCCTTTTTCAAGTAATCCACAAATATCTCGATTCTTCGGTTCATTTTTCTATTCTCAACCGAAGTATTAGGAACCAGCGGACGATATTCTCCATAACCTATTGCGCTTAATCTTGAAGGTTCTATCCGTCCACTCGATGCCATGAATTTTACCACATTCAACGCTCTTGAGCTGCTTAATTCCCAGTTCGAAGGAAATTTGTAACTTTTAATGGGCAGATCATCAGTATGGCCTTCCACCCTGATCTGAGTGCTTGGGACCCGGTTAATAATCTCACAGATACTTTTGAGAGTAGGGATAAGCTCAGGCTTTATCTCAGATTCGCCTATATCAAAACCAATGGGATCAGAGAGTTTAACGGCGATGCCACTTTCGGTTACCTTAACTTTGACAGCATCTTCCAGTCCTTCCTTCCTGACAACTTCCCTTATTTTCAGTGCGGCATCCACAGCCATTCGTTTATTCTGCTCATCACCTCCCAGACGGGGAATCAAAATATCTTTTGTAATCATAACCGAAGGGTATGATTCCAATACCCCACTTAGTGCATTCTGAAAAGACGATGCTGCCACATTGAATTTGGCAGGATCAATGGTTGACATAGCCAGAAGCATCACGAAAAAACAGAGCAGGAGCGTGCACATATCACCCCAGGTGGTCATAAAGGCAGGTGCGCCTTTTGGGGGTTCGGGCGATTTCCTCTCTCTGGGCGCCATCAGTTGCTCCTGTTATGTGCTGTACGGTTAATAATCGATGCCCGCAGTCCGGGAGAAAGAAATGCTGTCAATTTCTGTTCAACTATTCTTGGATTGTCACCAGACTGTAAAGACATAATTCCCTCAAGCATCAATTCTTTAATCATTATCTCCTTTTGAGATGCAAATTTGAGCTTCTCTACTATTGGAAGACAGATACAGTTTGCCAGCATGGATCCATAAAAAGTAGTAATCAGAGCTACTGCCATGTTCGGCCCAATCGATGAAACATCACTCATGTTCCCCAACATCATTACTAATCCAATCAGAGTTCCAATCATACCAAAGGAAGGACCCATTGTGGCAAGAAAATCAAAAATCTTGGCTCCTTCCTCATGACGACTCTCTGTAAAGGATATGTCAGTTGATAGAATGTCTTTTATAAGCTCTGGCTCAGTACCATCCACTGCCAGTTGAATCCCTTTCTTTAAAAAGTCATCCTTTATATCTGCAGCTCTGGCTTCCAATGCCAGAATGCCTTCACGACGGGCTTGCTCGGCAAATTCGACCAGTTGACGAATTATCTCAACCGGAGTATCTTTCTGCACAAAAAAAGCATTCTTTACCACCGACAACGTTTCCAGCAATTTACTTCCAGGAAATGCGGCTATGGTAGCGGCAACAGATCCCCCGATAGTAATGTAAACAGAAGGAAGATCAATAAATGCTGCAAGATTTTCCAGCTTTATGCCAAAAATAACCAGCATTAAAGCAGATCCCAAACCTATGATTGTCGCCAGATCCATACCCTAACTTCCTTTACATTTCCATTTCTGGTTCCTAAATATTTGCACCAATTACCGGATCATTTCTATTCTTTGGCAGCATCACCGGTTGATTTAGAAACCACAGTCGGCCCCTGATTACATAACTGTTTATATTTTATCGTTTTCCGCACTATTTCTTCAAGGCTGTTACTTACAATAATTTTCTTTCCGTTAGTGAGGGTAATCACCGTATCAGGAGTCTTTTCAAGCGTTTCAATCAGATCGACATTTAAAACAAATTCCTGGCCATTGAGCCTTTTTAATGCGATCACCTTTTCCTCCTTAACAATCACAGTTGCAATCGGCTTCTATTAAGCCTGCACACATACGGAAAAAAGCCATAATGGCAGGCTTAATAGCATATAATTGCGTATCAAATAATGCAATAGAGCAGAAGAGCAATCTTCCGCTCCATTTGCTATCTTCAGGTATACTGCATAAATCATCTTACTAACTGAACCAGCTCCTGTAACATGGAATCACTGGTGGTAATCACCCTTGCATTGGCCTGAAAACCACGCTGAGTAGAGATCATGTTTGTGAATTCAGTAGCCAGCTCAACATTAGACATCTCCAGCGCTCCTGGTTTTATCTTTGTGCTCGAGCCTACACCTGGCCTTAACATGACCGCTTCACCAGAGTTATTGGAGACCGCCATCATGCTGTCACCCACTTTAAAAAGCCCTGCAGGGTTATTAAATTCTGCTACATAAATTCTTGCAATAGCTTTTGAAACCCCATTTGAATAAATTCCGGTAATCTCCCCTGTCTCATCGATAGAAATTTCCTGAAGCTTCCCCATAGGATAGCCATCCTGATATCGGGCAACAGTTGTAGAAGGAGATCGAAATTGAGTTATACCACCAAATGAGCCAGGAGTCCCTATGTCCAGATCAATAGATACGATGTTTGAACCATTCATTGGATCGAAACGAAACCCGGTAGAACTGTCATCGAAATTCATGGAAGCCGGAGAACCATCCTGACCAAATGTGATTCTTCCACGATTTCCGCTCAGAATCTGTTCTCCTCCTTCTGTAGTGATCTCCCAAAGCCATTCATTTGGAACCCCAGAATGAATAAAAGTGGTAGTAACAGTGTGTGCATCTCCAGATTCATCATATACCACTATCGAAGTACTATGAACTCCGGTATCCCTTGCACTTTGAATCTCTGTAAAAGTCATGTTTGCATTAAAACGTGCCGGAGAGGGAGTTTGGTTATTGAAGTTGTTAGACAAAATTGACAATCCTGTAAGCGAAAAAGCCTCTTCGCGCTGCCCCCGAATCACTATTGCCCCATCCGGGATTCTATCATCAGCGGTATCTGCAGCATTTATAGAAACCGTAGGATTGTTGTATACTGTACCATCGGTTTCCGGTAAACTGTATGCCTGCTGTATAAGATTGAGCAGATCTCCCATGGTACGTACAGAGCTGGTATCGGTCAGATCAGGGTTCTCATAGATTGCTGTAGTGGGCTCAATAGTATTTCCTCCTATAGAACCGTTTATGGTGATAACATCACCAGGCTCCAGTCCCAATGGTTCTCCATTAGCATCAAAAATTTCACTGAGTAATGAAGATTCCACAGCCGGAACCATTAAACCGTCGATTGTATAACTGGAGCCAGCCTCAATAGACGGAGGAAAGGAGAGTGCATTTGCAATGTAAGAGTTGGAACCGGGTCTGGAGGAGTGAATCTGAAGCCCATTAACATTTGCAGACAAGGAAGTGTCAATTACTATTTCACCATTTGCAGTAACATTTACTGCTACGAAATCGATACCTGCATCATTTCTCAGATAATTCTGTATCTCAGTAGCCAGTTCGTTCAGTGTCATGCCTTCTGTGACAACGATTCTTCCCTCATCTATTCCTGAAACTGACACCAGTAGTGTGTCTCCGACTTCTATACCCAGATCATTACCACTGGAATCAAAAAGAGAAGTAAGTGTCGCGGTGTCCGAAGCCCTTGTAAGGAAACGATTGGTATGGGCAACAGTCCCCAGTCCTTCAGAATCCGAATCCAGGTTGCAGGAATATGCAATCGTACTGGTCTCCCGCGCGGGTGCTTTTTCACCATAGGGGACACGTATATCTCCAATCTTTGATCCTGGCGGAAAAGTACCATCAGAAGCTGCCATCATTCCCTGAAGAGTGAATCCATTGGTGGGGCAAACCAGTCTCCCAACAGCATCGAGCTGAAGACCACCATTTCTGCTGTAGTATGTTCCATTACCACTGGAGAAAGCAAAATAAGCTTTCCCTTCGAGTGCCAGATCGGTAATCTGACCGGTTGTCTGAAGGTTACCCTGAGTCAGGATGGTATCTATGGAACCTATTGACATTCCAAGACCGACCTGAAGCGGATTGGTACCACCGGAGTTTCCTGCCGGTCGGGTTGCACCCTGCAGAAGCTGGTACATCGATTCTTCGAATGTCACCCTTCCTGCTTTGAATCCGATGGTGTTAACATTAGCGATGTTGTTTCCGGTGACATCCATTGACACCTGGTGGTTTCTCAAGCCACTGATTCCCGAATAAAGAGATCTTACCATAACTGCCTCCTGTGTGCCTGGCAGTTGCGGATCTGGAATACTTCAGTCAATCAGCTATTCCAGAACATCCACCCGTAAATTAAATCACGGGCAGTCCTGCTTCATCAATCCGCAATTACCGCACTGTCAATGTTAGTGAAAATATTCTGTTTTATACTTTCTCCATCCATGGCAGTAATCACCGTCCTGTTCGGGATATTGACAATAAAGGCCAGATCCTTCATCAGGATAAGAGAATCCCTGGCTCCCTTGTCTGCAGCACCCGAAACTGCTTTTTCCAGTTTTCCTATTATTTCCTCCGTCATTTCAATATTTCTGCTCTTGAGCCTGGTTGTGGCATGTGCACTGAACCTGACCCCTTCGATTTTTGAACGTAACTGCTCTGAAAATCCTGCTGATGGAATCGATTTTCCATTTGCAGGACTCTGCATACCCCGGTTCTGTGAAACCACTCCACTTCGATGAGCGGTAATCAACTGCCTGAGATCTGCATTTCTGACATCAGACAGGTTGTTCATACGATCTCCTGACTATTGGCAGGATCGGAAATGTCAATTATATCTCCCAGACTGATCGCTTTTCCATTCACTCTAAGCCTGGAATCGCCTCCAAGATTTATCCCGTCAACTATCCCTTCAGAGAAAGCATACACCGAGCTATTGGTGTCCTGTCCCTCTATCCAGATTCGATATTTGCCGGCTGAGGCATAACCATCTATGGTCTGACCTTTCCATTCGAGAGTTGCCAATCCCTTACTGTCCGGTGTGACAGTTGTGGTGTAGACAATTTTTCCCTCAGAATCCATTATATTCACCCTGGCATTACCTGTCCCCAAAGTCTGAATCTTCACGGTAGCCGTTTCATTGGCATAGCCATGAAAATTGATATGGGTTTCCCGCATTCTCACCACTTTGCCCAAAAGTGAGACTGCTGTTGAAGCAGGCAACGAGGAGGTCCCGCTGTTTTCTTCACCACTATAAGCGACATCCAGGACATTGCCAATCGAAAGTTCTCTGCCGTCTATTTTAACTAAAGCACCGGAACTGGTAAATCTTACCCCTTCCACTATATCCTGTACAAAAGCATACAAAGAAGGGTCTTCCTCTTCCCCTGCAATACGGATTGTGTATTTGCCGCCCTTAGCGATCTCTCCAAGATCAGTTGATCCATCCCAGGATAAATCGACAGAGTTTTGACGATCTTTTCCTTCTGCCTCAAGAGTCTTTACGACATTGCCATCCTTATCCAATATCTCGACAATTGCAGAATCGTGTTTCCCCAGATGAATTCTCAGGGGAACTTTAGCTCCTGCCTTAGCTTCCCATTCCACCGATTCCTGTTTCAATCGGACATTTTTCCCAATCAGAGAAATGGCGGAAGTGTTGGTAATCGATTGTGCACTGTATTTCTGTGCCTCAACGGTTCCCTTAAAAGACTCGTTGAGCTCTTTGATTGCACTTTCAATATTGTTTCCGCTTTCCAGAGATCGAAATTGAGCCAATTGAGAAACAAACTCAGTGTTTTCCATTGGATTCAATGGATCCTGATACCGTAATTGAGTAACCAGCAGCTTCAGAAAATCATCTTTCCCCAGCTCTTTTCCTGCATTAGCAAAGAGACCGGAATTTCGGTCACCAGTCAATTCTGTGGTGGTAACTTCTCCATCTTCACCAATGGAAGCCCGTGCAGTATAAGGTTCCATTTTTTTAGTTAAACTGGAAATATCTGCTGAAACTGAAGCCATTTTTCACCTCCCTTCACTATGCATAGTATTCTATACTGTTATTACCATAACGATGGCCGGTTTCGATTCCTACATTTACCCTCTGCAAAGAATCATCTTCAACCGAGCCGTTTTTGCTATCCGAATCATCTGTTTTGGATTTATCAACATTGCTGCTGAAGGGTTGATCGTGTTGTCTCCCCCATCCATCTCCAACATTTACTTCGAAAGATCCAGCCTGAAGGTTCTGTTCTGCAAGAGCATCCTTTAGTAATTGAAGATTACTTTCCACAATCTGTTTAACCTGCTGGTTCTCAACCTGAATCCTTGCAGCAACGACATCACCCTCCATGCGAATCGCAAGTTTAACCTCTCCTAAAGATTCAGGCCTGAGTTGAATCCTTATCTCAGTCTCTCCAGATCTAACCAGATGCTGCATTTTACCGGTCAACTGATTCATCACATTGTCTTCGGTTGTCCTTTGTAATGCACTGCTTAATCTGTTTTCTATGGAAATGGTCTGGTTTGTACCCTGGTTAGTTTCTGTTACCTGCAAAACCGGTATACTTTCCTCAATCACTGTTTGTGAATCGGAAACATTGACAGCAACAGCAGGATCCGTGGTATTTGGGATTTTAAGCTTCTGCAGATTCTCTGCAGACTGGATGTTTTCATTGCCAACCTTCTCTTTTTTTTCCAGTTTCAGAATCGTTCTGTAGGTTCCGGTGTCAAATGAACCAACAGACATTTCCTTTACCGGTTCATTCGCGGTCTGAATGACTGTCAGAGAAGGTGTATCTGCAGTCTGCTTTTTCAGAGAACTACCCTCGATAAGACCACCAAAGATTCTCTGGATCTGTTCAAGGGGCATACTCAAATCAGCAGGATCTCTGGCTTGCGGAATACCACTGAACATAGACACATCCATGGGCCCGGCAGATTCTGACTGCACCTGCTCCCCAATCCCCAGCATGTTAAGCGCCAGCTCGATTTTAAAGAGTTCGGTTCTTAAAATATCTGCCGTTTGAGAAGCTTCTTCAACATCCAGTAAGGCTCTTCCGGTATCAAGTGGCAATCCCTGCCTGACAGTATCCTCCAGCACCTCAGTAATACCTTTAAGAACGGATACTATCTCTGCAAACTGTCTTATATTTTCCTGAGATACAGTTTGCAAAGAAAGGCTGTCCATTTCCGGAGCGATATTTATGTTTAATGTTTCTGCGATCTTTTTAACTGCTCCGATTACCACTTCTGCAGCCTGAGAAGCACGCTCTTCATCCAGTTTTATCTGCTGCTGTTTTACAGCAGAATCATCTGTCGGATATATTTGCGAAAGCACCTGGGCCGCGACCTCATCACTGAGGGTTGTGTTTTCCTCCTGTTGAATTTCTGCCATGATGGTTTCTTGGTTTTCAATTGCCGGACAGTCCGTTTCTTTAACCGATTCAGTTGGCGATTGAATCTCCTTGGAGCCATTGGTTTCTTTGAATGGTGGAACAGTGTTATCAGTTATCTGCTTTGCATTATGATTAGATTGAGCTACTTTGGAATAGACCTCGGCAAATCTTGTTTTCCTCTTTTCGCTTGTGTGCATAGCAAACCCCGGTAAAAGCGAATCTGTCGATTGCTTCGACCGGTCCATCTGCTTATGCATCTTATTATCTCCTTCAGGTAAATTAATCATAATAGCATCTGTTCTCATTCAAATCACCCCCTTTCCGATTAATTGTTAATAAATAATCGTCCTTGACTAAAGTTTGGAAATAAGTTTACTTATTCTGGTTGCCTTTTCTCTGGATAGAGCGGAGAGGATCTTTCCCTTCTGCCGTTCATCTCCAATATTGGTTAAGACCTTAACAGCCAACTCATCCTGAAGCGTTTCGATTATCTGCGCGGCTTCCACCGGACGCATAGCACCATAGATTTTTGAGAGCTCCTTTATTTTTTTCATATCAAGAGAATCGCTTCGGGAAACCAGCATTTCGATCTTTTTCCTCTCCATTTCCAGAGCTTGCCGGCTTGCCTGCAATTCATTTTCTAATAGATCAATTTTTTTCTGTTTTTCAGAGAGACGTTCTCTTTCTTTCTGCAATTCTTGTCTTTCCTGCTGCAATGCCTGAAATGTCTTGGAATTAACAATGCTTAACGAATCCCTGCGATGATTCATCTTAATCATTTCGATCTTCTGCTCTGGTTCTTCCTCTTTTTTTGAATTGAATTCAAGTCGTGCCGCTCCGGTTATAAACATCATTGCCAGATACAATATGGGGAAAGTCAATACTGTGACTATCGCGATATAGACAAGATCTTTAATTTTAAGGTTCATATAATATTACCCTATGGATAAGACTTCCGCCAGCAGGATACGCAACTGATATGCCAAACTCGGCTGTAAAATGGATAAAGCTGGCAAGTTTTATTATATCAATAATTTGCAAGATAAGCTAAAGGGATTTTTATAGAAGATTATTAAGAGTTGTTATAGCTGCTTTGGAACTTGTTTCCTGAAGCAGCGGAAAAAATTGCCTGCAGAAAATTCTGGGGTTGGGGTTATTTTTCGCGGTCTTTGACTGTATAGTGCATTGTCTGAATAACAATTTTGCCATTGTTTATGATAAAGGTGTCAACCCCATCATCTATATAGGAATCGGCTGCTTCTGCCTGCCATTCAAGAAAAGCGATTTCATTGTAAACAGTTTTTGTAGTGTACAGGAAGTTGGCTTCTGGTATCTGAGACTCCAGAACAGCGAAAGCTTTTCTTATTCCCATTCTCCCAAAAAAAACGCCATAGCTGCTTATAAGGTAACAATGTGGAGCATAATTTAGCTCAATGTCGCTTTCTATGTCCCAATCCAGGGTATATAAAAGGTGACTGTCAAACACTTCTGCAGTGGTACGCATCCATTTTCCTCCCTTTTTTCATCAATAGATACAAAGGCAAATTTCAAACCAGTTTCCTCAACATCAGGATATTTATAAAAGAGACAGGTAAAGTGTGACCTCATTCTTCTTTATTTTTGGAATTAGTTTTGCATTTTTAAGTTTCAGCAATATTCTTTATTTTTTTGAAGGCTGTTTTTTTTGCACAATGGAGGGTTTCATGCTTATCCAGGCTAGCTCTCTGATTAATTATTCCATTAAAGGTATCGACGGTTATGTGGGAAAATTACAGGATTTATATGTAGATGAATGGCAATGGATAATCCGGTATCTGGTGGCAGAGACAAGTGAAAATCTGGAACCCGTTAAATACCTGATCTCACCCTTTTCTCTGGGGAAAACCGATCACCAGTCCAAAGAAATAACTGTCGCTCTGACCCTGCCTAAAATAAGAAACAGTCCGGTATTTCAAACAAATCTGCCAATTTCCCGCCAATACGAACTGGCCCTTAGACGTTACTACGAATGGCCCGATTATTGGGAACAGACCAGCTTTACCGATCCTCCTCCTGCAGGAATCTCAGAAAACGAGGAGTTAACACTTGACGAGGTGGGAAAACCAATCAAGGAACAATCTCCCTCTGACTCAGAAGACATTCTTTCCGACACATCCGAAAACTTGATCCCAGATGAACCCGACGACCAGGAAATAATCGAAGCCGAATTCGGGCTTCCTGAAGAAGAGGTGCAATTCAACACTGAATTGCGCAGCTTTCAGGAGTTAAAAGGCTACAGAATTCAAACCACAGATAACGATGTTTCTGCTCTGGAAGACCTCTTTATCGAAGAATCCGACTGGAGCAGCAGATATTTAATGATTAATTTGCATAATTCCAGCGAAGATCAGATGATTTTACTGACCTTTCATTTCGTGCAGCAGGTAGATTGGGGAACCAAACGAATCTTTGCCTCCCTCTCCCAACAGCAACTCCAAAATGCCCCCCGCTATATCCCGGGAAATCCAATCACTCTGGATTTTGAAAAAAAAGTTTTTTCCTATTTCGATTCGCTGTAATTGGAATATTCTTTTCCAATTCAGGAGAATTGCTCTAAAAAGCGTATATGTTGCTGTTCGTCCTCTAAATTATCATCGAGAATTTCCGCTGATTTTGAATCTACATCTTCTTCCAGAATATCTTTGTAGAGACGGTTTAGCTCCTTCTCTTTGACCGCTAACTCACCCAATGCCTGACTCTGACTTCTAAATTCTTCATCTTTACCATTTGAGATCATCAAATCCATTCTGTCCACATTATTTACATCAATATTGTTTAGTAAATCCAGAATAATCTCCAAATGTCTCTTGTGGTCATTCTGAAAAAGAAACAATTTGTCTTTCAGTTCAAAATCGACAACAGCATCCAGAACCAGATCATATAAATTGATGACAGCAGATTCTTTGCGAATCAGCCCGATTAACTGTTGGATAAGTTCATCTGTGCCCATTTTCAACTTTCCTGATACCTGATTCGTATTCGTACGATTTTGGGTGAAATTAACAAGAGTGCTTTTTTATTATGGAAAACAAATACAGTGCCGTTTGAGAGTGATGGCAAGTTAACAAGTAATCCTGGAATCCGTAAGAATGATAACGATAGAAATAATGGTATTGCGATAGTGTGGAGAATTAGCCTCAAATTATCCCATTAGGAGTATCTTCTAAAAGCCTGGAAGAGCCCGGCATATACTATAGCCCAGGCTTAAGCCTGGGGAATCAGAAATTTCTCATCCGTATTGCGCCGGCATCAAGAAGAAGTTGCTCAATATCTTTACGCTTGTAGTATACAGCGTAATCAAGTGCAGTATTGCCGTTGCTGTTAACCGCATTCAAATCCGCACCAGCAGCTATCAATCGGCTGACGATTTTTTTATGTCCATTGGCACAGGCATACATTAAAGCAGTACCCAGAATCTGGTTCTGAGCATCAAGATCTGCACCCTGCATAATCAGTTCATCGATAATTTCAACATACCCCTTGGAGGCAGCTACAATAAGAGGTGTGCTTCCATAAGAGTTGCGCTCGTTGATATCGATGATTTTAGTAAACAACAGCGTCCTTACTTTTTCGATGTCTCCGTTACGCACTGCAACCATAAATGGGGTATAACCATCGGGCTCTTTTTCAAGCAAGATCTTCTCAACTGCACTAAAACCTGCTCTCATTGCCACCATAAGTGGAGTGCGGCCTTTGGAGTCCCTGGCATTTACATTAGCACCGGCATCAACCAGTATTCTGACCAGTTCCACATTATTCTGCAACACAGCTACCATGAGAACATCCCTTCCGGCATTGTCTCTGGCTGACATGTCCGCACCGAATGCAATCAACATCTTTACTACAGCTTTTAGTCTTAGTTGTGAAGCCAGAATCAGTGCAGTTCTGCCATCTTTATCCCTGGCATTTACATCAGAACCCGCATGAAGCAACGGGCTGATTAACCGTACCGATTTTTTCTGTATTGCTTTTATTAAGGGAGTGTTTCCGTTTTTGTCTGTGATATAGGGATCTGCTCCGAAATTGAGCAACATAAAAACCATTGCAGAGTCGGCTTTTTCCACTGCTTTTATCAGCACAGTCTCACGATTACTGTCAGCCAGATTAACCGATGCTCCTTTCTCCAAAAGCATCTCAGCCATGGAATGGTTTCCATGCATTACTGCATAATATAAAGCGGTTCTTTGCGCATTGTCCTGCAAATCAGGATCAGCTCCACTTTCTAAAAGCATTAATCCGATATCTTTGCAGCCCACAATGGTAGCCGCCATCAGAAGGCTTATGCCAGAGGTATCAGTAACATTTGGATCGATATCGCAATTTATTATGTTGAATACTTCAGCGGTATTACAAGAGGACAACGCATTTGATAAGATCTGATATAATTTGCTTTCATCCTGATTGCAATCTGCGAATTGATTGAGGGGAAATATCAGCAGAAAGGAAAATATCAGGATTGCTTTGATCGGAAAAATTGTTTGCTGGCTCAAACTGCTTGCCATTGCTTCTCTCTTTATTACCGGTACAGACTTTTCAATATTTCTATCTTCTTTCCGGTAAGAATAACTCTTTTCCGTCTGGTTATCAATCCTTTTTGTTAAAACCTATCAGTTATTGAACTAACTCTGTTAACATTTCAGTTACTTGCCGTCTTTGTGGAAACAATCCAGGCATCGGTATATCCAAGGCTTTTTATTTTTTTGAGTTGGTTTTCTGCCTCTGTTCTCTGCAAGAAACTACCTGCCAGAAGCTTGTAATAGGGAGACTCAAAGCTTATGGAAAGAGGCAAGTTGACTTTTGTTTCAACCTGACGCTTCAGTTCCCTCACCGTTTCTATCTGACTCGATGCAAACAACTGAATTTTATATCTTACTGCAGCCTCGGTCTGACTTAATACAACTCCTGCGCCTGGAACAGACTCTTCTTTATGGAAATCATTATTATCCAGGGTAATTTCATTACCTTTGTTTAAGGTGTCTAAAAAGGTGAGCTGAACAGGACTGGTTGGTTCATATCGAGCTGACTGAACGGTGCTGTCTTCGGGTTTCTCATCTTCCAGAACTTTTTTCCTTGATACCCCTAATGATGTACAACCGATCCAGATTAAGGCCATTAATATATTGAAAATAAGAACTTTTTTCATGATATCACATTTCCTGTGCTAAACTGAATTTGTTAGTAAGTTTGACTGTTTCGTAAATTTGGTATATACTTTTTTTAATATAATAATTCCCCAATCAATAGGAGTCAAACATTCTCGACCATCGCAGACGCTACGATCTGATACGAAGCAGAAATTCCTTCAGCTTTCAAAAAAGTCGTTTTGGTGTTGGCTACGTGATAAAAATTATCCTTCTTATCGTCTTTATTGTAGCTCTAACCTGGTATTCTCATCAAGAAGAAAATAACCCTTTTAGTGTAAAAGAGAAAGTCAGGGTTTTTCTGATAGATGGAAAACCGGTAGTAGCCTGTTATCCTCGTTATCCTAAAAAAGAACCACTTACCATAATCGTAACTGATAATCAGGTTCCATGCCTGGGTATAATAGAAAAAGCAAAATCATGGGCACTGATCTGTGGTTATGATCCGGTAGATCCATGCTCAATTCAACCTGCACCTCAAATTTGGACAACTCTGAGTGATACCAAATCTGTATCTATTCAGGGATGGCCTCAACCTTATCCAGCACACAGCATTAAAGACACTCTGAATATTTCTGCGAAAATCATTCCATTTCCCTCTGAAAGATCATCAGCTCTTCTGTTCCAGACTGCCAACTACAGCGGGCTTATAATAGGTAATGGTTTAAGGACCGATCCCATTATTCTGGAAAGCTTTAAAGAGAGGTTAGATCTTTTAATTGTGTGCGATCAAAATCCTTCAACGATTAAATCTCTTCGTTCAAAAATCCGCCCTCGCTTTCTTATCAGCACATCTCAACCGGATGAGGAACTGAAGAAACTGTCCAACATTCTTTTTCTTAAGAATTCTTTTTCCGGGCTTGAATTCAAAGTTCAAAACCTTAAAAAACTGATTCTTAGCAGTTGAACCAATGATTGATTGAAGGATCTGTAGATTAAACTGTATAATTCTATATGTCTTATCAAGGGTACAGGAATTAAGAGTCAAAGGATAACCAGTTTCAGATTAATCCTAAAGAAATGTAGCAGGTTTAAAAATGCCAAAAAAGCTTGGCGAATTATTGATTGAACATGGAATCATAAATAAAGCGCAGCTTCTGGAAGGCCTTAAATATCAGACTGCCAATGGTTGCCTGTTGGGTGAAGCTTTAATAGCAATCAAAGCTGTAGATGATGAAGAGGTTATCACTGCATTTCTGGCAAAGCAATTGAAGCTGGGAAAGTTAAGCATTAAAGAACTGGAACTCAACCCTGCAGTTGTAGATCTGATTCCTTTTGACATTGCCCAGAAATACAACATTATTGCAGTAAACAAAGTCAATCGTGTTTTAACAGTAGCCATAAGCGATCCCAAAAACATTTTTATGCTGGATGCGGTTAAGTTTTTAACCGGCTGTACCATAAAACCGGTTTTAGCGTCTGCAAAAGAGATCTCTGAAGTAATAAACCTCAATTACGAGAACACTCAGGAAGTTGACTCCATACTTAACGATATAAAGGGTGAAAACCTGGAAGTTCTGATGGAAGATCCTGAAGATGAGCTGGAGGATATCTCAAATGAAATTTCGGACGCTCCTGTTGTCAAGCTTGTAAACCATCTGCTTTTTGAAGCGATACGAAAAAATGCCAGTGATATTCATATTGAAACTTACCAGAGAATTCTCAGGGTGCGCTACCGGATCGATGGTAAACTTGTGGAGATGACTCCTCTACCCTACCGATTACGCTCTTCGGTAATCTCCCGTATAAAAATCATGGCAAATCTGGATATTTCAGAAAGACGCCTTCCACAGGATGGTCGTCTGAAGATTAAAATGGGTTTAAAGACCATCGATATAAGAGTCAGTACCACCCCTACCATTTTTGGGGAAAAAGTGGTAATGAGAATTCTTGATGCTTCCAACCTGATGCTTGATATGTCAAAATTCGGAATTCATCCCAAAGGGCTTTTTCACCTTAAGGAAGCACTTAATTCTCCTTATGGAATGGTACTGGTGACCGGCCCGACCGGAAGCGGAAAGACCACTACTCTGTATTCGGCACTAAGCACGCTCAATCAGCCAGATGTCAACATCATGACAGCCGAGGATCCGGTGGAATATAATATCGAAGGAATCAATCAGATCAATATCCACCAGGAGATTGGATTGACCTTTGCAGCAGCATTACGTTCCTTTCTGCGGCAGGATCCCGATATTATCATGGTCGGTGAAATTCGTGATCTGGAAACCGCAGAAATTGCAGTAAAAGCAGCTTTAACCGGACATCTTGTCCTCAGTACTCTGCATACAAACGACTCGGCAAGCACCTTAACCCGACTCACAGATATGGGGATCGATCCCTTTTTAATCGCATCAGCGGTGAGACTCATAGTAGCTCAGAGACTAATACGACTTATTTGTACTAATTGCAAGATTGAAATTGATACCAACAGCCATGAACTTCTTCCATTTCTCAATTTAACACCAGAAGAAAAGGCGAATCTTAAATTGTATAAAGGCGAAGGTTGTCCGTTATGCAACAAGACCGGCTATCATGGTCGAAGCGGTCTTTATGAGATTTTACCTATCAATTTAGGTATCCAGGAAATGATCATATCGAAAGCGCCCCCCTATATGATCAGAAAACAAGCTATATCTGATGGGATGTTGTCTTTGAGACACATTGCGCTGGAGAAGTTAAGGGCTGGCTTGACCACTGTAGAGGAGGTCCTGGGGGCTACCAGTTGAGATACTTTAACCCTAACCAGACGATTCTGTTAGAGCAATTCGCTTCATCTCTATTATTACAGGGTTCATGGTTTTTTGAGCCATATCACTTTGTATTTATAGACCTGAAAGCCACGAAACCCTATAATCTAAAGGATGTTATGCGATTCATCTTTAAGAATCGCCCGACTTGGGTTAATTCTTTTTTTTTAAACAATATAAATAGTACTTTTTAATTATGCTCTCAATGCACGATCTTCTGAAACGTATGTCCGAACTTAATGCCTCAGACCTTCATCTGACCGTTGGTTCAGCTCCTTTGTATCGGGTTGATGGTAAACTTATGCCGGTGGACGCAGAAAAACTGACTGCAGACCACACCCTCAAACTCTGCTACAGTATAATGAATGAAGCGCAAAAAAAGGTTTTTGAACAAAAAAAGGAAGTTGATTTCTCTTTTGGAGTTCAGAATCTCTCCAGATACAGAGCCAATGTTTTTCTTCAGCGGGGCTGCTGTACATGTGCAATCCGTCAGATTCCTTTTCAGATTAAGGCACTGGAAGATCTGGGTTTACCCCCCGTTGTCTCCAAATTAACAGAGCGTCCTAATGGACTGGTCCTGGTTACCGGACCTACCGGAAGTGGCAAAAGTACCACTCTGGCTGCGATGATCGATAAAATCAACAATCAACTTCAGGGACATATATTAACCGTTGAAGATCCCATAGAGTTTGTACACAAGCATAAGAAATGTATCATTAACCAAAGAGAGATTCATCAGGACAGTGACAGCTTTTCCAGCGCCTTAAGGGTTGCTTTGCGGCAAGATCCTGATGTAGTGCTGATTGGTGAGATGCGTGATCTGGAAACGATTCAGGCTGCTTTAAGTATAGCCGAAACTGGCCATCTTACACTCGCCACCCTTCACACCAACTCTGCAGCTCAAACCATTAACAGAATAATCGATGTCTTTCCCTCTGATCAGAAAGCCACTATACGGGCACAATTAGCAATGGTTTTAGAGGGGATCATCAGCCAGGCATTGATTCCTAAAATAGGTGGCGGCAGAATTATGGCATGTGAAATAATGATTGCTACAACCGCGGTAAGAGCTCTTATTCGTGATGACAAGATTCATCAATTACAGGGGATGATAGAGATTGGTCAAAAATATGGAATGCAGACCATGAATTCCGAACTTATCCGGTTATACCAGCGCAGGCTGATTACCAAAACAGATGCAGTAGGCAGAAGTCCCGATCCTGAAAGCATGTTAAAAGTTTTAGACAGTAATCAGGGCTTTCGTACGTAATATTTTATTATTATTCCGGTAAGGAGATCTTTTCCGGTCATGGTGTATATTCAGTATACCAGATAATAAATAGATACTTCAGGAGTAATTCAATGGCTCGTTTTTATTATACCGGTGTAAGCAGCTCAGGCAAACAGGTTAAAGGTGAGATTCAGGCAGAAAACAAAAATGAAGTTATAAGCCTTCTGAGAAAAAAGAAGGTACGCCCTATTTCAATCCGAAATGCATCCTTAGATATTAATTTTTCATTTCTGGAAAGGGTAGGCCTCAAGGATATAAGCAGGTTTACCCGACAGTTTTCTGCCATGACTTCTGCCGGCCTTCCTCTGGTACAATGCCTTGACATCCTTTCATCGCAGACCGAAAACAAGAAACTTTCCAGTGCTGTAAAACAGGTCTCAACCGATATTCAGGGAGGATCTACTCTGGCAGAAGCGCTGCAGAAGCACCCGTCAATCTTCAATTCTCTTTATTGCAACATGGTAGCGGCAGGTGAAGCCAGTGGTAATCTGGATGTCGTACTCAGCCGGCTTGCTGATTATCAGGAAAAATCAGAATCACTGCGTCGCAAAATCAAAGGAGCCATGACATATCCTATTATTGTTCTTATTGCCGCGATTCTGGCCACAGTGGTAATGTTTACTTTCGTTGTCCCTACATTCACCCAGATGTTTGCCGATATGGGAGGGACATTACCGCTTCCAACCCGTATCGTTATGCAGATATCGGATTTTCTGATCCAGTATTATTATGTGATTATTCTCAGTGCAGGTGCCATAGGCACAGCTTTTTACTATTACAACAAAAGCCCTGAAGGCAAAATGAAAATCGATTCTTTAAAATTAAAGCTTCCGGTGTTTGGTGATCTGGAGAGAAAAAGCTCTATAAGCCGCTTCTCACAAACTCTTTCTACCCTGCTTACCAGCGGAGTGACCATTCTGGATGCACTCTCCATCACCGCAAAAACCGCTGGTAATAAAGTACTGGAAAAAGGGATCTTTAAGACTCTGGAGAGAATCTCAGGTGGTCAGACAATAGCCGAGCCATTAAAAGAAACCGGAGTTTTCCCTCCTATGGTTATCCATATGATAGCAGTTGGAGAGAAAACAGGTGATTTGGCAGAGATGCTTAAAAAAGTTGCTGATTTTTATCAGGAAGAGGTTGATGCAGCAATTGATGCATTGACTTCCATAATAGATCCGGTGATGATCCTGGGAGTTGGCCTGATAATCGGTGGTACACTTATAGCCATGTACTTACCAATGTTTGATCTTGTGGGAACTATTAAGGCCTAAAATTGAAACTAAAGATTCACAGAAATCTGCCGATAATACTAATAGGATAAGAAAGGTGGTGATAAAAAATGCGTATTAATGCAATTACTCAACCATTCAACACCGAATTGCGTAAAATCGAAGCTAGTCGCAAGGTGGAAAAAGAATCTAAAAACATAAAAATATCAGACCGATCCGATATTTCATCCGGTGCACAATCTCTAAATGAGACAAAAGCCCAGTCTGATGCCATCGCTGCCTCTATGTCTTCATTGCCAGATGTTCGCAGCGACAAAATTGCAGAAGTCCTTTCTAAAATTAAAAGCGGCTATTACAATTCAGATGAGTTTCTGGATAAACTGGCAGAAAGGCTGCTCAATGAATTTGGGGTGAAAAACGGATGATAATGAGATTTGCTTTTACCTGCAATTAAACTCTGATTTACTGCTATTATCTGCTATAGCCCTGTTCAGTCCCTTCCTTCTTTTCTGATCTGTGCATAAATTGCCCACCAAGATTAGATACATAATATATTTTAAAAAACCATGTTTCCTACAAAGACAGAACTGTTATCACAATTCAAGAATCCGGTATATACAACCCATACTAAATTTCCTTTTTTACAGACATTCTCTTGTCTGCAGAGTTGGAAAAACCGTCCGATCATCGAACTGGAGAAATTGAAAATCGAGATATTGGGTATCGATTTCTTAGAATATTCCGGTGTGGAAAAGATTGACACTCAACTGAGATTTCAACAGGATTGCTTCAGATTATGGTACCAACTGGATGGTATTGGAATATTGCAGAATGTAACACGTCAGAATTTCGGTACAGCCCGTCCCGGGCTCCTGGGAATAATGGATTTAGGTGAACGTCACAATTATTTACATCAAAAAGGCAACCTTGAATGTTTTCAACTGCTTTTCTCACTTTTACCATCACAGCATGCAAAATGTTACTGGAATTCTGAAATTGAAGGAAAAATTGTACTGGAAAACCATGAGCGAAGCTATTTTGAGAGTCTGATTTTTGATCTGCTACTGGTAATTGATCGCAAAAAAGAGATACTTGGCTTAGCAACGATTTCGCGTATTCTGGAAATTTTAGTGGTTCTGTTTAAAAAGGGAGTGCTGATAATTGAAGAGAGTCAGTTTCCTAAGAACAAAGCCAAGAGTCTGGTGGCCAAAGCCAAACAGTTTATGGATCTTCACTATTCCGATATGGAACACCAATTGGAATTGGAGAAGGAATGCGGCGTTGATATTAACTATCTTAACATAATTTTCAAAAAAGAGACCGGATTTACCCTGTATCAGTATATCTGTTTGGTGCGGATGGAACATGCAAAATATCTTCTGGAAACGACCCAGAACTCAATTTCTGATATATCAAACGCAGTGGGGTATCCAAACAGTAATTCTTTTACCCGTGCATTTAAGCGACATGCAAATATGACCCCACAGGATTTTAGACAGAATTATCTTCATCAGAACAATAAACTTTGCTGAAATTAAAACTAACGGAGTTTTTATGCAATACCTTGTTTGTAAATTCGGAGGAAGCTCGGTAGCTACGAGCGAAAAAATCCAGCAAATCGTAAAAATCCTGGAGCAGAATCCTTTGCGTCGCTGCGTTGTTCTTTCCGCTCCAGGTAAAGCTCCTTCTTATCCTGTTAAAGTTACCGATCTTCTTATAACCGCCACTAAAAAGGTGCTGGCAGGAGAAGATTGTTCACAGGAAATAAGACAGATTACTGACCGGTTCACCTCAATTTACCGGCCATTGAATCTTCCGGAAGAAATAATTCAGAAAATTCTTTCTGATATTGACCGCCGTCTCTCTTCCGACAAATCTCATCCTGGTAAGTTCAGAGACCTGGTAGTAGCTTCCGGTGAAGATATCAACAGCCAGCTATTTGCAGAATATCTGAATTTACTTGGCATGAAAGCTTCTTATATCTCTCCCCTGCAGGCGGGTCTGATAGTAACACCTGTATTCGGTGATGCCCAGCCAATTCCGGATGTATCTTTAAAACTTGCTTCTTTGAAAAGGCTCATACCTGATCAGATTCTGGTTTTCCCAGGATTTTTCGGATACACTGCAGATGGAGATGTTGCCACTTTCAGTAGAGGTGGATCCGATCTTACAGGCTCAATACTGGCAGAAGCACTGGATGTTTCAGAATATGAAAACTGGACCGATGTTGATGGTATTTTCAGCGCACATCCCCAAATGGTGGATTCACCTGCACAAATTCAGGCACTTACTTATAGAGAAATGCGGGAATTATCATACATCGGTTTCAATGTACTTCACGAAGAAGCAGTGCGCCCGGTAATGAGAAAGAAAATTCCAATACGTCTTAGAAACACCAACAATATTAAAAATGAAGGAACCCTGGTTGTTACAGAACGTTTGCCCAGCCAAAGGGATATCATTGGTATAGCTTCAGGAAGTGGCTACTGCAGCTTCACTCTTTATAAGTTTCTGATGAACCGTGAAAAGGGGTTTGGAAGACGTTTGCTTTCTATTTTTGAGGACATGGATCTCTCCTATGAACACTGTCCTTCCGGAGTTGATAATATTTCTGTTATTCTGGATCAGGATCAGCTCAAACCTGAAGCCGTTAACAATATTATCCGTACCATTACTGAAGAGTTAAAGCCTGATGATATACGAACCGAATTTGGCATCTCTCTTATATCGGTTGTAGGTGAAGGTCTGATACATAAGATAGGTGTTCTGGCGCAGGCGGCAAAAGCACTGTCATCTGCTGGTGTAAACATTAAAATGATAAACCAGGGCAGCTCAGAGATGAGCATAATCTTCGGTATAGACACTTCTGATGAGAGAAAAGCGGTTTCTGCTCTTTATAAGGAGTTCTTTTCAAACTAAGCATATCCTCTGTTCTGCAGCCAAAAAACGAACCTGAAATGCTGGTTCGTTTTTTGGCGCAATTCTCCTCTTGCATGTTTTCATTGAACATACTAAACATATCATTTCAGACACTTTTTCTATATACGTAATCGATGCATCCGGAAGTAAAAAATCACGTGCTAACAGCAGATACTTATTATTTTCCCCGGTTCAACTGCATTGTTTTACTGACTTAAGGAGAATACCAGCTATCAGTGCAGATGCTGTGTAATTAAATCGAACTGTCATACTGCAACCGGTCAGCCCATAAAATTATCAGAAAAGCATCAATATTTAATAAACTCAAAACGTATATAATTATCAATTTTACTAAAGAAGGTAACGTAAGATTCAGCGGGGAACTTTCAACAAAAAAACAAGCTGTATAATCATGGAAAAATTGGTAATAAAATGCAGAATTAAATGAATATATTACAAAAAAATATTGCATATCATAAAACATATAGTTATTTTACAACAAATAATAGTCTCCCGCATAGAAATCTCGTGTTTGTTATCAGTTTACTTGCTATCCATTTTTTTAGACGCTACTATATAGTTTTTTAATTTACCACCTGTTTGAAAGGAGATGCTGAAATGGCAAGAATCAGCAAATCGGAGCTGATCAGACTTCAGAAAAAATTCAAAACTGACGCTCGAATCGGTGAAGAGTTTGGAATCACACGGCAGGCTGTTCATCAGCTAAGAAAGAAGTATGGCATTGAATCCAGAACCGCTGGCAATCCTGAAAGAAACAAAGAGATGGTTGTCTTACGCGAGTCTGGACACAGCGTAGAAGCTATTGCCAAAAAATTCAAGCTTTCAATCCCTCAGACATACAGAATTCTGAAGGAAACTGCGAGTACAATGAAACCAGCCAAAAAAAGGGCTACCAAAAAAAGGTAATCTGCTAAGGCCTCGGTTTTTTTTAGAAAACTGAGGCCTTTTTTTCTGTTTCTCTGATTTTCCTGAAATACATTCCTCGATTATACTTGACAATATATTTTAATGGCATTCTCCGGACAATTATCCGCCGCATTCTGATATTCCTGTTCATACCAGGACGGAATTGATTTGTGTCTTGGAACCGCTTTTCCTTCATTACTCATATCAAAAGCATCAGGACAGATACTGGCACATAATCCGCATCCTGTACAGATATCGTTATCAACTATCACTCGCATTTTTTCCCCCGGTAAACAGTCCAAGTTAAATCTATACACCGGTGATAGTTCTGCAATCAGAATGCCAGAATAAAACTCCTTCATTTATATGATACGATTTTCATATCCAATTAAACTTTTATACCAGAGCTTATCTCATCCTTTGCGGCACATCATTTGCATACCTAAAAAGAAAGAAAAGAATATTCCTTCTTAAAATGAGAATCAGATAAAAAACTGCCCAAATAATGTAGTCTGCAGAATGCAAAATGGAAAATATTAATCGAACAATAAAACTCACCATCAGTGAACTGCAAAATTTCTACCTTCTGGTACTTCAGAGTGTGTCCAATCTTTTCAAACGCCCTGTTTACCTGAGAGATTTGATAGAGCAGATGGACTACACTGGTGCAGGCACTATGATCATTATAATTCTGGTGGCCTTGTTTGTAGGAATGGCACTGTCTCTTCAGATTGCTGCTGAATTCTCTGTTCTGGGAATGCAAATGTACACCGGACGAGTGGTGGGGATTTCCATTATAAGTGAAATTGGTCCGGTTGCTGCCGCTCTGGTATTTGCAGGAAGAGCGGGTTCAGGGATGGCCTCGGAACTGGGAACTCTGGTTTTACGACATCAGGTAGACACCCTCAGAGTCTTCGGTATCGATCCCGTAAAAAAGCTTATCACACCCAGAGTAATAGGTTCCATTCTCATGCTTCCTGCTTTGACAATTATTGCAGATATGGTTTCGCTTCTTGGCGCTTATTACATTGTTACAGTAGTCAATAACCAGAGCAGTACCGTTTACTGGGATTCAATCCGACTCATCTTGATTCCCCAATACATTTTTTCCGGCACCATCAAACCTTTCATCTTCGGGCTCCTCATCTCTTCGATTAGCTGCTACACCGGTTTTACCACCAAAGGAGGGGCTGTCGGTTTAAAAAGCTCCACAACCAGAGCTTTTGTGCTTTCAACCATTCTGATCATCTTTTGCGATTTTATCATAACAAAAATCATACTATTTACATTTGGATATCCGGTATGAACATCGTTTTTGATAAGATCTGCTTTTCCAGGGGTAATCGTTTGATCCTCAATAATATCAGTTTTCATATCAACAATAGTGAAACCATTGCAATTCTGGGAGGAAGCGGTGAAGGAAAGACCACAATTCTCCGCCTTCTCATGCGGCTGCTCAAACCAGATAGCGGCAAAATTCTCATTGATGACGAGGATATTACCACTAAAACCGAAGAGCAGTTGCGTCCTATTCGCCGTAAATTCACCATTGTTTTTCAGGATGGAGCGCTTTTCGATTCACTCACAGTAAAGGAAAATGTAGCTTTTTATATGAGAGAATATACTCATATGAGCGAAGAGGAAATCGACAATAACGTCCGTAAACTTCTGGGTTTTGTAGGTGTTGAACATGCAATCAACCTTATGCCGGAAGAACTTAGTGGAGGAATGCAACGCAGAGTGGCAATTGCCAGAGCTCTTGCAGTACAAAAACCGCTCATGTTTTTATACGATGAACCAACCAGCGACCTTGATCCATTCAATGCTGCCAGAATCCGTGAACTGATTCTCAATCTCAGCAACTCTAAACGGGGTTTTATCGTAGTAACTCACGAAATCCTTGATGCCCTTAAATTGGCCCGTCGCTTCATGTTTCTCAAAGGTGGCTCTATTCTTTTTGACGGCAACAAGCAACAATTCCTTCACTCCGATCTTAAAGAACTTCGTACGTTTCTAGGAGACTGGAACGAGGAGATCAAAAAATAATGTACGAATACCAAAAGAAAATAACCTGGTCAAGTCTCAAGACCGGTATCGTTATAACCATCGCTTTAGCTATTCTTTTCGGTGTCGTTTTTTTTTCCGGTAATATCAGCTCCCTCTTTACTTCAAAATTCGATCTGGTTACCAGAATCTCTAATGTCCAGGGATTGAGAACCGGAGCTCCGGTATGGCTTTTTGGTGTGGAAGTCGGAGTCGTGGAAAAAATAACAATCAATAGCAGCGGTACTTATGTAAAAATCTCCATTCAGCAGAAATATCTTTCCAATATCTTTAAAAATGCACATACAAACGTAATGACTATGGGTATTCTTGGTGATAAGTTTGTAGAAGTGTACCCGGGTGACAGCTCCAATCCCCAGATCAGCCCAGGAGATACCATTTCAGGTAAAATCAACATCGGTTTCGAACAACTGCTCTCTCTTAGCGCCTCTATTATGGTTCAACTGGATACTACCATAGAGAAACTTGAAACACTTATCGGTTCGGTTTTAAATCCTAAAGGTTCAATAGGTAAATTCATTTCTGATCCCTCTCTTTACAATAATCTGAATGAAAGCATAAATTCTCTCACCAAATTAACCCGCAGTATAAACTACTCCAGAGGAACCTTTTCAAAACTCATTAAAGACACTACTCTCTACCATAATCTTAATTCGGTTTCTCTTGAATTTGCCTCCCTGGTCAACCAGGTCGACCAATCAATTCAAAACGGAAGCGTTGCTGGAGCACTCTTAAATGATGGAGCGATGGCCACAGATGTCAAAGAAACTGTTAACTCCCTGAGATCCACGGTAGAGCTATTGAATAATATCCTCTCCGATATTAAAGCCAATCCGGACAAATACTTCAAATTTGAACTTTTTTAAACCTGAATTCAGGTAGTTTTTTCGGTTTTTGCTCCGGCACTGCCATAGAATTGCACTGCAACTCCATACATCCGTACAATTATTACTGGTTTAAAGCGGGCTTTCTCATTTTACCAGGGGTTCCCCACTACAGATCCTTCTCAATTATTGCAAATGAATCTTTTTCATTAATCATATCAGCTCCGTAGTGTATTTTAGAACGTTTGCGGCGCATTAATTTTTTGTAAAAAGGAGTACAGATGTCTGTTTTATCCGGTCCAAAAGGGACCCGGGATTTTTATCCGGAGGAGATGTCTTTTCAACAGTTTATTTTTTCGACCTGGAAAAAAACCTGTCAGCGGTATGGATTTGAATACTACGAAGCACCCATGTTCGAACACCTGGAAATTTACACTCAAAAATCCGGAGATGAGATCGAGAAGCAACTCTATACCTTCAAAGATAAAGCAGAACGGATGATGGCATTACGTCCTGAGCTGACACCTTCTCTTGCCAGAATGGTGGCTGCAAAAGGAAACGCTCTCAAGCGGCCGATACGCTGGTATTCAATTCCGCGATTATTTAGATATGAAAAGATGCAAAGAGGACGTTTGAGAGAATTTTTCCAGCTAAATATGGATATTCTCGGGGTTGAGGATGTTAGCGCAGATGCAGAGCTCATCAGTGCTGTTATCGACATGATGCGTGATCTTGGTTTTACTTCTGATGATTTCAGGGTAAGAATTTCCAGCCGGACACTTCTGGAGGAGCTGTTTACTGCTTCGGGACTTGACAAAGATTCATTTTCTGCACTTTATGCGCTTCTGGATAGAAAAAACAAAATCAGTGAACAGCAATACAAAGAAGAACTCAGCAGTATAATTCCTGGGGATGAACTTCGGAATAAATTCCTGGCAATCTTTGCATCCGATTCTCTTGAGCAGATTCAGCAGAACGTCGGAGAAACACCAGCCCTCAATGACCTTAAACAGTTATTTGAGCTTCTTAACTTCTACGGATTTTCTGCTTATGTCACTTTTGATATAGGTATCGTGCGGGGACTGGCTTATTATACTGGTATTGTATTCGAAGTATTTGATATTAAAAAAAGCATGCGAGCAATTGCAGGCGGCGGACGCTATGATAAACTGGTGCAACTGTACGGAGGACCAGCTACTCCTGCTGTAGGATTTGCGGCCGGCGATGTGGTATTGGGAGACCTGCTCAAAGAAAAGGGACTGCAGCCACCTTTATCTGCACGTAGCGAAGTTTATCTGGTGGCCGTAGGAGACAGTGGATTAAAGGAGCTCATAAACCTTGCTCAACAAATCCGATCATCCGGCTTTTCCTGTGAATTTCCTCTTAAAATCACCAATATTGGAAAGCAACTCAAAGCTGCGAATGCTGCCAGATCACGTTATGCCTTATTTGTGGGTGGTGATGAGGCAAAAGAGGGCAAGTACCGTTGTAAGGATATGTCAAGCGGTACTGAAGAACTGGTTGATCAAAAAGAAATAATCGGGTTTCTTCAGAAAAATCTTCGAGGGTAATTTCTTAAAATTTCAATATCAGATGTAAGAATTAATATCGCCGGATTGGGTTTCTGATTATATACACTCTAAATCCGGCGTTGCGATGAATATGCCAGGGCAGCTCTCGAAGACCCGTGGAGGCTAGAAAGCTCTTTTCTGATATTTCTCATATTTGAGGCGATTTTTTCGTTTATACAGTTATCCAGAGAGATTATGGCTCTGATAAGCTCACTAATCTCATTTTTTAACTTTGAACATTCCTTCGAATTTTCTGTATTTTTAGTTCTGAGGCGGGTATACTCCGCTTCCTTGCTATAAACCTCTTTAAGCAGCCTTTCTCTTGTTCTCAGAAATTTTTCCAGAGTTTCTTCAGAGAAATCATCTACCAGCAGTGTTGAAATCTGTTTGATAGAACTGTATAGCTCTTTTATCTGCATTAAAATATCAGATATCTTTGCTGTATTCATTTTCAAACCGCCATCGTATTCAATTTTACATCAGAGCCATTTTCCATTTTTGTTTTTTGAACAGCTACTGCCCAGGCTTCTCTGAGTGATTCCAAATACCCCAGCACTTCAGTCAATTTCTCTTTATTGTGCTTCACACTCACTTCCACCAGGCATCTGAGCATATAATCGTATAAATTATACAGATTTCGCGCAATATCGCCCACATCCAGTTTTAAAGCGGTCAAAAGCTCGGTTAAGGCATCCTGAACCTTGAAAATATGCTTTGTCCGCTCCTCCAGCAGATGACGATCATCGAATTTTTCCAGTGCTAATTTACAGTTCATTATTGCGATATCATAAGCAATCAGGATAAGTCTTCCCTGATCAGCAGTTTCTACATTAGCGGTTTTGTATGCATTATACCCCTGTTTCATATTTGGCCTCCCCTTCACTAATATCTACTATACAGAAAAGATGATGCAGTCAACTGAGATCCCTGTGCTTGCATCTGACTCATCGCCTGTTCCATAGCACTGAACTGTTTTACCAGTCTTAACCTGTATTTTTCAATTCTGTCTTCTAACTTCAGTATACGGTCATCTGCATATTTCATGCTTCTCCGCCAGGATTCCTGGCGCAATGCTACAGTACCTTCAGTGCCGTCTGTCAGTTTGTTGACAACCTCATCCAGAATAGTCGCGAGTCCCTTGGAAAAAGTAAAAGTTGCAGAACCTCCACCGATACTTCCTTGCGGAGCAGTCAATGAAAGGCCTTTTGCCGGACCATCAGAGAAAGTGATTATTTCACCCGTACGGGCATCAGAAACAAACCATTCAGAAGACCCCTGCAGTTGTATGCGAAAATGCTGGGAATCGATTTCCTCGAGTATATAAACCCCTGATTTGGTATCTTTGGTAGATCTTCCCATGCTTATTCCGGAATTATCAGAAACTCCAGTTGTGGTAAAGAGCCGTACAACTTCATCAAAACCTTTATCCAGCGCTTTCTTAAACATCTCATCATCAATCTTGTACTCTCCAGTGGCAGTATCGGTCTTTAATCCAATAAGAGCAAAATTGGTATATGTTCCTTCAAATGTATTATACTGCTGCTGAAAGAAAGATCTTATCTGAGAGACTATGCTGGAAGTAGTTGAATCACCTGCCAAAACACCATTTGTACTTGTCTCGTCATCGGGATTTGCATGCTTGGTGCTATCTTTTGAAAATCGTAACAGTGCGTTATAAGCATCAACCAGTTCCTGGAATTTCTTTTTGATCCCGTCAACGTCCCGTGTCAATTCCACTTTGACCGATTCATCCGCGGTCACACTGTGGAGATTAAAAGTGGCACCGGTTACGAAACCAGAAGCCGAGTTTTTATTGGATGACATGAAAACATTTTCAACACTGAAATAAGCGTCCTTACCGGTTGAAAGTACTCCTGCCCCCTCATCTCCAATCACCGACACAGACAAAGCATGTTCTGAGCCACCGATATTCAGGTTATTCAGAGCCAGACGCGAAGTACCGGTCACCTTATCAGTTATCTGCAGATTTCCTTCCTCGTCAAATGAAGCCTCGATCATTCCATTATAAGCCTTGTTTAGCTCTTTAAGAAAATCATCCGCAGTATCTCCAGCTTTTTTTACCAGCGTTGCGCTTATTGCCCGTCCATCATGATCAAAACCATCGATAGTTATGCTTTGTCCTGCAGCCAGAGCCTCGAATTCGGATCTGATATCAGATGAAGAACTTAATTGCTGATTGATATTCCCCTTATTGCCATCAGCATCCATAATGATGCCCAGGTCCTGCAGTGTAGATCCTGAAATGTCACGATATTCTATACCACTGCTTCCACTTTCTTTACTTGTCAGGACCAGCCGGTAATCGGTATCACTCACTTTAAGCACCGAGGCAGATACACCAATCTTATTTCCATCCTCATCAGTGGCATTATTGATTTTTAATCTCAGGTCCTGAATTGTATCATCATCGTCAATTATGATTGAAACGCCATCAATACTTATTTCACCGGCTGTAATACCCATGCTGGACAATGATTCGGTTTGACTTGTGATCTTTCCATCTGCGCTGATCATTTTTTCATTGGCTGCAAGTTGAAAAACCCGTACATCGTACTGGGAATCGACACTACCGGTTCCACCCTCAATAGTTACAGCTTTTTCATTGGAACTTTTAGCGGTAAAAAGATCAAAAGAACTTACCTTTGAGAGGGCATTAGCTTTTGAACGGAGATCAGAGAGCAATGATTTGAATTTGGAATAGGCATCAATCTTTACCTGATATGCCTTCTTTTCGCTCTGAACTTTAGTTACTTTCTGTCTCTCAAGTTCAACCAGAGAATCAATGATATACTGGGTATCAATTCCGGACGGACCATTAACTGTGATTCCCATAACCATTTCTCCTTATTAAAAGTTTTCATTAAGAATATCGGCAATTTTAATTCAAACCTTTATACTAATCATTAATATTATGTTATTATAAACAGGGTGATAGCAGAGGTGTTTCAAAAAAAGTTGCAGGAAATCACTATTTCGAATCTTTTTCTTCATTTTCTGACGGTTTTAAATCATCGGAGCCGATTTTCACGGTGAATTTGAAGATGGTTCTGGGAATTTCCTTATCTCCTTCGATCCAGATCTTTCCTCCAAGTGCTTCAATAGCCATTTTGCTGAATGTCAGACCCAGACCGAAATTTTGCCCCTTGATAACAGATGCGGTTCTGTTGGTTCCGAAAAATTTGTCAAAAACCGCATCCCTGTACTCCTCCGGTATAAAGGAGCCATCATTGGAAATTGAGACTAAAAGCTGATTATTCTCAGTTTTTTCAAAACAAACCTTTACCGGTTTATCGGGGTAGGAAAACCGCAGCGCATTGGCGACGATATTACATATTATTCGCAAAAACAGGTCTTTATCGGTAGTAATTTCTGTTTCCGGATCGGTTTCGTATTCGATTTCCAGTGGGCTAAAAAATAGTAGAGCGTTTTCAACCTGTGGTTTCAGAGAGAATCGGGTTCTTCTGGCAGAGAGGGTACCTTTTTCAAAGGTGGTGACTCCCAGAATATTACCGATCATCATCTGTATACGCTGAACACCGCTTGTCGCTGTTTCAAAAAGGCGTTTTTGTATAGGAGAGAGATTTTCGATAGTATCCTGCAAGACCTCTACTGCTCCGGAAACACATTGCAAAGGATTTTTAAGATCATGAATAACCATATCTATATAGAGGTCCTTGACCTGTTCAACCCGTTTTTTTTCCAGTGCAGTTGCGGCTATTCTATAGAAAGCACGTTGATCGAAGGGCTTGGTCATAAAATCCAGAGCACCTCTTTTCATACATATAAGACCGATTTCCAGCCTGTCATGAGATGTAAACATGATGACCTGAACATACCGGTTTCTCTCTTTTATCATGGGCAAAAGCTCTGGACCGCTCAGGCCTCTTCCCAGATTGACATCGAGCAGCACGATATCCACGGTGGGATTGGTTTCTATATAATGAAGGCCTTCATCTGCAGAAAGTGCATAATCGGCTTTGAAACCATCAAGTTCAAGAAGACCGCATACACCGGTACATATTGACAACTCATCATCAATAAGCAATACATGAGGCACACCGTTTTTGTCCATTATCTCTCCTGAAAATTGTATTTCACGGAATCTTTTTACATTCCTGATGCCAGGGAACCGATTCTGAGTACTATGATTATTGCATGAAAAGAAAATACCTTAAAACATGATATTATAACATTAATTACTGGTTTGGGTACAAATTATTTCATGTTTGAGGTGTAAGAACCTCGATACAGTCCATAATTTTTATCTCTTTGCGCACAGGGACTCTCACATTCCTCATTTACTAAAGGCTCTACTCATATCCAACCTGAGTTGCTCAGTAGCGTTCAGCTAAATTTAACAAAAAAATGCAATAAACCTGGAAGCGCCAAATCACAAACCTTAAAATTCCAAATTACAATACCTAAACAGGAATAGGAATCAATATTATCCCTTAAGCAGCAGATTGAGCGATTGCGGCTGGAGCGTGATATAAAAATCCTTAGCCATTGTATCAAGGAACCCTGTGAAAAATATGCTATAATTAGTGACCCGAAGAGTTCAAAAAAAGATTTTAAAAATGTCAACTTTTCGTGGCTTAACTCGTATCCACAAAATATTCCCTGGATCAACCAAGTACAGATTTTAACTGAAACTGGAATCGCCATAAGAATAAAAGTTCATATCTTACCTGAGAGCTTGTATCGTCGTACGAATAAAAGTGCAGATCTTACCTGAAGCTCGTATCGTCGTACGAATAAAAGTTCAGACCTTGCCTGAGACTCGTATCGTCGTACGAATAAAAATACAGACCTTACCTGAGACTCGTATCGTCGTACGAATAAAAGTTCAGACCTTGCCTGAAGCTCGTATCGTCGTACGAATAAAAGTTCATATCTTACCTGAGACTCGTATCGTCGTACGAATAAAAATACAGACCTTGCCTGAAGCTCGTATCGTCGTACGAATAAAAGTTCAGACCTTGCCTGATGCTCGTATCGTCGTACGAATAAAAGTTCATATCTTACCTGAAGCTCGTATCGTCGTACGAATAAAAATACAGACCTTACCTGATGCTCGTATCGTCGTACGAATAAAAATACAGACCTTGCCTGATGCTCGTATCGTCGTACGAATAAAAGTACAGACCTTGCCTGATGCTCGTATCGTCGTACGAATAAAAGTACAGACCTTACCTGAGACTCGTATCGTCGTACGAATAAAAATTCAGACCTTACCTGAGACTCGTATCGTCGTACGAATAAAAATTCAGACCTTACCTGAGACTCGTATCGTCGTACGAATAAAAGTTCAGATCTTGCCTGAGACTGGTATCGTCGTACGAATAAAAGTTCAGATCTTGCCTGAAGCTGGTATCGTCGTACGAGCTTGAGTGCAGATCTTACCTGAAACTGGTATCGTTATACGAGACTCAGTACAGATATAGTTTATCGTTGGAAAGTTGTTGCCACTCAAAGTATAAAATTGCCCATTGCCGTTAACCATTCCACATCTTAGGTTCAATGCTCATCATTTAGATTCCTAATACTTTCCAACGTATAACGTTCTAATTGCAGAATTTCCTGAGGCAGAACCTCCTGACGATTTTGTCAAATTTTCTGTTGTATTTACAATAAACATTACATATATTGATTGAGTCCACCCTATAAAGCATTCGATATTTTGGCTCAATTTGATCTGTACCATATATATTCACCACAATCAATTCTTACATGAAGGCACCTCTATGATTAAAAAAAATCACCAAGGCACATTACAGTAAATATTGCAGGTGCAAGGGATTGCTCTCAGGACGGCAATTATACAGAACCCTGTAAAGTATATCGTTGCTGTAATACAAAACAGGATGTTTGGATTTTAGATAATTGGTTATTGTGATTTAGAATTTATTTACGTACATTATGTCAGTTTTAAACTAATTTCAACCTAAATGATAAAGGAGGCCACAAATGCCGGTTCGCAAAGCTAAAGCAGAATGGAATGGAACTCTGTCCAAGGGGAATGGGAAAATCTTCTCAGACAGCGGTGCCGTCAATGCGCCATATTCGTTTTTATCACGTTTTGAGAATGGCAGTGGCACCAATCCTGAAGAACTGTTAGGTGCTGCACATGCTGGATGCTTCTCAATGGCCCTGTCACTGCTTTTAGAACAATCTGGGTTTATTCCGGAAAAAATTTCCACGACCGCAAAGGTGCATATCGATAAGGAAAAAGATGGTTTTGTTATATCGATGATTGAATTGGAAACTAAATGCAAGATCAATGGAATCGATGAAAAAACATTTATTGAGAAAGCGGAAGCAGCCAAAAAGGGATGCCCGGTTTCGATTGCACTGGCGGCAGTCAATATTACCTTGAAAGCTCAATTGTTAGCTGAGTAAAGTAGCCGTTAAGCAGTTTGAAACAGGGGCACCGGTTATTCGCAAACAAATTCCAATGGACAATTATTTAAATCCCAAACAAGGAAGAAACTGGAGTGTAGGTCTATATTTCTGCTTCTGATTTAAGATTTTAGATTTCGATTTTTTCTCACTCCTGTTTCTATTTGGAATTTGTTTGGAATTTAAGATTTGAGTTTTGGTACTTTGAGATCTGAAATTCCAAATCTCAATCTGTCTATTTACAGTAATTTTTTTTAATTTAGCCGGACATTACTGAATAGAGATGATTAACAGCAGATATACACGACTGAAAAATTGCCAGAATCAGTAGGATTCACCCTTTAATTCTTTGATTTTCGCTTCGATTTCATCAACTGTCAGCTCTGCAAATCTTTGTGGCAGAAAACAACTGTCAGTACATTCTTTCACAGCAAGGTAATCCATAAGTTCAAGCCGCTTTGTGTGAGCAGATGGTTTAAAATCAGCAATTACATTTTCAAGTATCTCACCAAACGGTTTCCGCTCACTCTCCTGCTGAAGTGCATGTATGCGTAATGTTCGAACCAGTAATCCCTCAATCTCATTTCCACCCATGGTGCAGGTGTAGGGCAGATACGGAATCTCACCCTCTTTCAACTGAATACCCAGCTTATGTGCCATGGCTATAAAAAGTTGCTTCTTTTCCTCATCGGATTCAGGTGGAAAGAGCGGAATATGTACATCAAGACGTCCCTGACGCTTTAAATCAATCTCTACAAGATCAGGTCTGCTTGTGGCAAATATCCAGAAGATTTTCCCACGGTTTGCGGTATCGGACATTTCCTTTGCAAGCATTGCATAAACACGTCCTGAAATCCCGGTTTCATCGTTAGTAGTACGTTTACCAGTGACCTGATCCGCCTCATCCACAAATACCACAACATTTCCCAATGCATGAAGAATTGCGAAGATTTTTTCGAGATTCCCCTCTGTTGCTCCAACCCATTTATCCCGGAAATTTTTAAGTTCAACAAAAGGTATCCCACACTCCCCTGCAAAACATTTGACAAGCCAGGTTTTTCCGGTACCAATTCTTCCGGAGATAAGATAGCCCATTGGTAATGCTGCTGATATCCCTTGTTTCATCAGTTTCGCATCTTTACGCAACCAGGATTTAACCGCCTGGTGTCCTGCCACATTGTCCAAAGTCAGATTTGATTCAAGAAACTCCAGCTTTCCAGCAGCTTCTTTTTCAATACTTTCTTTTTTAATTTCAGCAAGAAACTCTGCAGTTATCTCCAGACCGTTGCGAATGGCTCTGAACAATGTTGTCCTGATAGCAACAAGGCTCAGGCCCAGCATTCGTTCTGCAAAATATTTCGTATCAAATTTACAATAATCCACAAAAGCCGGCTCAGATCTGAATAATGATTCTGTAAATTCGATTATCTCTGCTACACCGGGAAGATCAATTCTTATCTTTGCATTGTGGGCACTTCCGGAAATCAGATAATGAATATCGTTCAAGTTCTCGGTTAACAAACAAGTCACCACTCCCGATTCTCTATAGGAGGCATCTTCTGCCCAGTTAAGTATTTTTATGATCTGACTTCCAATATCACTGCTAAGATTAACCATTTCACCTTGTGGTGCGATGAAATGAGCATAGTCAATTATTACCGCTGCCGATTGAGAAGATTTGGCGTTCTTTACACTATTCAGAAAGCGATCGATAATTTCGAGTGCCTGGACAGGATTTTTAGGCAACAAATTATCGACTGAGAGTGCTGATGCTGTGCTATTGGCGGTAGTAGCTGAAGAAACTATTTTTGTCCCATGATAATAATCAAATATCCTCAAAAATTCAAAGAAAATTCTTTCGCCTTTCAATAACTGAATCCCCTGCCCCCGGTCATAACTGATTACAACCTCAAATGGTGCCAGTAAGACCGTATTAAGGTATTCTTTAAGCGGAAGGTATTTTGTATCATTGTCCGATTTATGACCTACATAATCGTTAATATTACCGTAGAGAATAAACTGACTCACCGTAGACGATCGGAATATGGCACGCATAAGTTGCGCCCATTCGGGAAATGTAACTTTTGCCATGTTTATTCCCCTACTGTTTCTCTTGACATAAAATTCAAATCAGCATTCGTAAGTTCAGATAAATCGTTTGTATCATGAAGCCATCGTGCAGTCTTCTGCATCGATTGCATTATAGCATCAAGACGTAAAGTCAGCATCGATGGATCGTTGATCAAAGCAGATTCTTCTCTAAGTAGAGAAATCTGCTTCTCTATCCGATCGAGCTCAGCATCGATTATCGAAAAATTTTCACGTGCTTTGGAGTAATTTTCAAGACGTTTCCATGAAATGGAAACAGAACCAGATAATGAACTGTGAAGTGGCGAACCCTCAGGCTGCTTTGAAAGCCGGGCAACCAACTCATCAATCTCTTTTCGTATTTTTTCTTCTGATAAACCTGAAATGGCCGCTTGAATCCTTGCTTTTGAAGTAAGCAATTGGAGAAATGTTGATAAAAGCTGTTTGAATTCCCAGAACTGAATTTCTTTTTCCTTAAAAATGGTATTGTTGCTTTTCAAAAGAGCTTCACATTGTTCCTCAAGTTTCTTATACCTGGCAACCGCTTTTGAATCCAGAAAAGAGAGAATTGAGTTTATTTTCCTTTCTGCCAGCTTATTTTCCTTAAGCAGAGCCTGTCCTATCACAATATCCTGAAACTTAGGGCTTGCCGGCACATACATCAAATAAGCAGCTTCAAATGCTAACCCCAAAAACCAGAATCCCGGATTCCTAACACCCAGTATGGCAAATCCTAAAATCATAAGCCTGTTAAAAGGAATCCTCACAAAAATTCCCCTTGAAAGAGGAATTCTAAATTTCCAATTGTATGCTGCTTTTATAAAATCGATATAATAATATTTTTGTATCTTTGCCATCATTTATTTACTTCGAAATTGTGATTTTTCCATTTTTTGGGGATTCACACCCGTTTTCTAACTCTCTGAAAGCCCCAGAAACTCTTTCGACATGACTGAGAAACTCAGGTGATCGCTGTATATCAAGCGGGTTTACATCCTTAGGTGGTAATGGAAGATCCGCGAATTCCCGCACAATTTTTCCCGGTGACTTTGAGAAGAGCCACACACAATCGCCCAGATAAACTGCTTCATTTATTGAATGGGTAACCATCAATACGGTTGCTTCAACCTCAGTCCACAAGTCAATAAGCAGCTTCTGCATTTCCAGCCTGGTTGGCTCATCGAGTGCAGAAAAAGGTTCATCCATTAAGATTATCCTCGGTTTAAGCACCAATGTTCTTGCAATTGCAACACGTTGCAGCTGCCCACCTGAGAGCTGATGCGCATACTTGTTTTCATGTCCTGACAGACCTACTTTTTCGATCCATTCCCTTGCCAGCTTATCTATCTGTTTTTGATCTATTCCTAATAGACCACGGTTAATCTCAAGTCCGAATTTTACATTTTGAAAGACTGTCAAATGAGGAAAACTGCTGTATTTTTGAAAAATCATCCCCCGGTCGATTCCTGGTCCCTCAACAGGCTTATTCCTCACTTTTATCGTACCGGAGGTTGGTGGAAATACAGTATCAAAACCGCAAATCAAATTCAAAACCGTTGATTTCCCGCAACCAGATGGTCCAAGAATAACCTTTATCTCACCCACTCCGACCAAGTCTTCTATGATGAAACTAACATCCTTTATAGCACAGAATTCTTTTGGTGTACCCGGATTAAAAACCTTCGAGACATTTTCGAATTCAATGACATGAGGTAATCTTTTTTCCATCATCGTGCCCTCTTATATGGAAACAGCTCATTGTAGACTTTTTGCCATAGCTTGTCGGTAAGGTAGGCAATCAAAACTATTACAATAAGCACAAGATAGATATGTTCTCTTGGCCCTCTGCGTTGAGCGATGATAATTATTTGCCCCAGTCCCCGTTCCGCAGCCACCATTTCTGCTAAAATGATGTAGGTCCATCCCACACCGAAACCCAGTCTCATTGCATGAATAATTTTTGGAAACGCAATCGGAAACAATACCCGGGTTATAGCTTTCCAGCGCTTTACACCAAGGGTGTATGCTGTCTGCAGATAAACATTATCCACTTCATCGAAAGCCTTTATAAACAAAGGTATCAGGTAAATCAGAAAACTAAGTGCAAGAAACATGATCTTCTGGATTTCACCAATACCGAAAAGACTCATCGTAAGCGGTACGAGTGCGGGAATGGGTAGATAGGCTAGAAATACAGTTGTCGGTTCAAAGAGTTTTTTGAATTTGGAAAATGCTCCCATAAGAACACTCAGCGGAAGTGCGATAGCTGTACCAATGATAAACCCTGTCACCACGCGCAGGGTACTGGCTAACAGACTTCTGCTAAGCTCCGCATCAAACCATAGACTACTAAAAGATGAGATCACTTCCACTGGAGAAGGTAGAATCAATGGTGAAAGAACTCGTGATTCCACAGCTCCGCTGGTCAGTAAACTCCATAGATAAATTATAAGCGCAGGAGGTATAATCCCCAGCATCAATTTGTATTTTAAGGAAAGTTCTTCACGGATTTTAAGCCACCTGATCTGCAAAACCGGTTTTTTCTTTTTATTCTCTTTCATATTATCCCATTACATCTCCGGTGGATACACTGATATTTCAACACGTCTGTTGAGTGCTTGATTTTCAGGATAAGCAGGGTCTGCCGGCTCATCCCATGCTTTCCCCTCTACCACAAATTTGTCAGGATCAAATTGGAATTTCTTAACCAAGGCATCTTTCACCGCAGAGGCGCGATCAATGGAGAGCTGATACACCGAATTGCGTGGGATCCGCCCTTTCATCGAATTATCAGTATGTCCGACAATTGCCACAAACGCACGGTCATATTGACCAACTAGCCTTCCTACCTTCTCCAATGTAGCTTCGACACTTGGATCATAAATTGTGTTCTTTACTGGTTTACCAAACTCATCGTGTTCAGGTTCGTATACATTTGCTGAATTTGGATAGAAATTTATGCGTATTGTTTGGGTAAGAATTGGTTTTTCTGCATTAATTCTAGAGTATGAAACCGGAGTAAAAGAAGAGATATATTCATTTTTCATGTCATTAAAGATTTGTTTTTTGTTAAGATCCTTAATGATCCCGAAATCCATAACTTCATCAAAGCGCACAGGGGTCCCAATTAAGCCAAGTTCCTTATACACAAATGTGATATTTTTCCAGGAACGTTCAAAATTTGATGGTGAATTTGCATTAAGAAAAAAGTCTTTGTTTTCTGCAAAATTTGTAATATGCGCATCCACCTGCATTTCCTTAACTTCATCAACAGGCATACCGAATCCATCTGCAATCCACTGGAATACCTTGTTTTTTGCTGTCTCATTCTTAAGCATCCTCATCCCCTCAAAAATGCCACTTACAAGTCCATGGATAACTTCCGGATGATCTTTTGCAAAATCTGCCCTGGCAGCCCACACATCTGCAATCACTTTATTGGCCTCTGCGGTTGTAGTTAGAATTCGAGTATCCTTCACTTTTTGGGGAATATTGTATATATCTGGTGCCCATGAAACACAGGCATCTATCTTGTGGTCAGAAACAAACGCAGCTGCAGCTTCAAATGCAGTGCTGGTGTAGGTGTGCTTAACATCTGAAGCCTGCAAGCCGGCATTGAGCAGAAGATTGTTGATGAAGTACTGGGAAGGGCTGTTCTGTGCATAAACAATGGTTTTTCCTTTGAGATCTTTTACACTTGTAATATTACTGCGTACGACAATACCATCGCCGCCGTTGGACCAGTCAATCTGCTGAAAGATACGCGGTGCTGTGCGGGAATCTTTCATAAGTTCTCCAGCAAACAGCGCCATCATGTCAAGTGTTCCCCAGAGGATATGGCTCTCACCAGAAACAAAAGCATCACGCGCAGTAACAGGATCATCTATGATTTTAAGATTTACTTTGAATCCATAGTTTTTATAAAAAATACTCTGTTCATTAGGTGCAAAACCGTTATTTGCGGCAACGATAGGCATCCAACCAATCCATACATTTATTGGAAATTGCACGACCGGTGCCTTACTGTTCCATTTATAGCTGCTCGCTCCTTTTACAGGTGGTAATTTCTGTTCGGGAACATAGTTATACTCGGTGACCGTTGTGACACCTTTATTATCAGGTGCTTCAACACCTTCAATGTCCGTCAAATCGCTCAAATCAATAGGTTTCAAATTATTCAGATTAACATGTTGTAAATCATACGGATCAAAATTCTTCTTTTTCGCAACCGGGAAAAAAGTATCTCTGAATATGTAACCGGCAGCAGCCAGAAATCCAATAATAAAAAGAAAACCAATTATTTTTCCAAACGTTGTCGGCCCGACTTTCTCAGCCATAATCGCTCCTTTCCTAAAGGATTTGTAATTGCATTTTTCCTTAATATCTATAATCCGTTGCTCAACAGTTCACCTCAGGTGTCAATTACTGGGGACCAAGCTCCTTTACCGAAGATTCTAAAGGCCTTATGGTATCGTTTTTTGGTTTTGATGGTGATCCCAATCCAAAGACAGCTTCAAATTCGGCAAGTGCCTGCTCCGCAAGTGCACCTTTTTCAGCTTCTTTCATTTCAATCTGGCTCATGTCGATGATACCAGAAGCGACCCTGGCGCGACCGGCTGCCTTGTCTCTTCTCTCATTAAGATATTCTTCAACTCGATTAAGTGTATCTCCACTACCTCCAATTTCTGTTACCATGCCCTTTGCCATTTCCTGAAGCTCAGCTTGAGCTTCCATCATTTCCGCTTCAGAAACCATTCTCTTTAGTTTTTCAATTTTACCTTGAGCCTCTGAAATAGCGACATCCCGTGTTTTTAACAGCTTCTTATAGGTGTCTTCACTATCTACTAGTTGTTGACGGTTTTCTTCAAGTTGTGTCTTCACAGTCTGAAGCTCAAGTGCCATTTGCCCAGCAACACTTCTGTTTCCCGCTTTTAGATTCGCAGCAATTCTGGCAGTGAGCTCTTTTTCTTTTGTTTCAAGGTTCCTGACCTGTCGCATCAATCGTTCTATAAACCCGGCATGATTAGCAAGATTGTCATTGAAACGGGCAATCTGTTCTCGTAAATTCTCTTTTTCGGCTTCAATCAGTGCAGCCGGATTTGCTTTCTCGATACCGGTTATGAATAAACTAAGAAAACCTCTGAACAGTGTCCCAAGTCTCTTCATCATAAACAGGTGCACCTTTCTTATGAGATGACAAGTATGTTACATTTGCAGTGACTACCCAGGTATCTAATGCAAATAAAATAACGTAACGAAATAATATTAAATCGGGAACAAATATGAACTAATATCAAAACAAATATTAAATCGAGAATAAATATGAACTAATATCAAAACAATATCTAATCAGAAGTAATTTGAAAAAATATCTAAACGTGAAAAAAGAATTAACAAAACTCCTTATGCAGTAACAACTGCAATTGACACACTTCTGCTGCAAGCCTGGTCCTTTCTGCACCTGCGAATTTTTCTGGCTTTCCGGCTGAGCAGAAAGTGGCTTTAATTCCCCTGGAAATTGTGCTTGCGGTAGTGAAACCTGTTTACTTCTAAAACCCTGTAAATTCTTTTTAATTATATCTTCTGTAGCTTTAGCACAGATCAACTTCAACGTATCAAAAACGCCAGTTATCGGGTGGCGTTATAGCAGATCTGATCTTGCACCGCATAAAGCTGAAGTAACCTTCAACCCCTTTATCTTTCAAAAATTCAAAAATAGAAAATCAAAAAAAGAGAGCTTTTATTCTCAGTGACGAGAAAAAACTAATTTGCTTAATTCGGAAAGTATATAATTGTGAATTAACTGGAGAGAATATTGGTCTTTCCGCTCATCTCCTGGCTATATCGCATAACTTATTTGATGCCATAACAGCCTTTTTTATAATATGTGTGATTTTCGGAAAGCTCAATCGTTTTTATAAAATAATCGATTCCAATTAATCCGACACAACCATTTTTTATAAAAGTACCCTCGGATACACTTATCTTTCCGATAATTGGTGATATCGAACGCGCTTCCGGTAATTCCCGGAATTTCTCGAGATTTTCAAATCGCTTGGTTTTCTGGCCAATGTTGCACAGAAGTCAGGCATGAGGAAAAAGTATATATGCCAGAAGATGGTATCTCTGCCCGAAGTTCCCAAAGCAGATGAAACTTAATTTTTGTGAAAAACCACAAGATCGCTTTGGCGGCACTAATAATTCGTGTTCAGGAATTCGATCACAGAACTGTCACCTCTCTTTTTACCTGAAAAGATCCGTAAGGCTAGCATAACCATCTTCAGTGCCGTTTTAATAACCCTATTTCAGCCTGATTCAAATCGTTAAGAACTGATCAATAACTTTTTAAAAATAATTGTCCATATTTTTTCCAGACACTCGTCCAATCATTTTAAAACAATTGTCAGCGTAATAACTTCAACCATAGGAGAATCTATGTTTAAACGAACCCTTCTTGTAGTTGCAGCAGCAGTGTCGATTCTGCATGCAACAACCACCGTAGAACCAATGGATCCGTCTGATCCAAACAACCAGCTTCTTGTGGTAAGTTCAGACCATTTTATCATAAGCGTCGACCTTTCAAGAATGCTTATCAGACCTGTCAATGATGACTTATCAGAAGTCATGCATAATGGAATTCCATTGAGAGCTGAGATTAAAGCAGAACACCCTCAGTTCAATCAGTTGTTAGCTCAGGCTCTGGCTGCCGGGAATACAGGAAGAATTTTCTTAGCAGTCTTACCTAATAATACGAGTCCAGATGTTTATTACAGTATTGCCGCAATAGATATTTCACAATATTAATAAGAATAAAAACAACACAACAAGGAGAATTCATGTTAAAGAAATTCATTTTTTCGGTTTTAGCTGTCTGCAGTGTCCTTTTCGCTGGTTCAGATGTTATTCAATTGCCATCAACTTTTCCTTCTCACTGGATACAGGTGAGTTCCGATCAGTTTGTAATCGGTACAAGCCTTAATAATTTCAATATCCGTTTCATGAATCCAGATGGCAGTGCCACTCACAACGGCCGGAATCTGTATGCCGATATCAATGTATCTAATCCTGCATTCAATCACATGCTTGCAACTGCACTTGCAGCTCAGGCCAGAGGTAAAATCATTTGTACAATGGCATTAAAACCCAACTGTACAGATATAGTGTGTTATGACCTTATTTCAATTGATATTGTATATTAATGAAGCACATGCCAACAATCAATACAGGAGTAAATATTATGAAATCAAACGTACTCGTAGGGAGTACCGTGGCATGTTTTCTGCTTTTCTTTCAGAGTGTTTTTTCGGATATACTTCCTAAAGACCCCAGGGAATTATTTGATTCCTATATCGGATCTGATAAATTCAATAGGTTTCATGTAATAACATCCGAAGCAGATGCACTTACACTTGCAGAACAACCTGTCTATGATCCCAATGATGTAATAGTGACTAAAGCTTTAGATAGAAATCAAATACTTGCAAGGTTTTTAGCAAAAGAGACTCAAATGTCACTTAAGCTTGCTGAAGACGAACGCTATACTGCAGATCTTTTCATCTATCCTGGAGCAAATGATTCTGATCCATTTAGCTCACCAATAGTGATTGGAGATGCTTTTGATCCAAAAGACAGCAGGAGTGTGGCAGATATCCAGGCTGTTGACGAATATTACAACCTTCTAAGGAATGGCTCTTATCGCAGAGTCACAATACACACTATTCAGTGTTTTGATCAGGAAGATGCAACAGGCGACGATGTTCAATTACAAGTGATATCCGATGGAACCAACGTTTTTTCTTTATCTAAATCCATGAAAGATATTAAAGTGTTTGCTAAAGCGGATCTTGATTACATCTGGCAAGTAGACCGGTCGTTTAATCTCTCAAATACTCTTGAATTCAAGATTTACGATAAAGAGTTCAGTGACGATGAGGCGTACCCCGACAAGAAAGATCTTCTGGGTTCTTTTACTGTTTCACATTCAACTGCACCTGGATTATACAAGGAATATCTTAATGATGGTTGGAATAACGGTAATTGGTTTAATTACGGTATTACATATAGTATCGAAGATATAGATGTCACACCTGCTCCAGTAAGGCCTGGTGTAAAAAGAGTCAACATCAGCCGTCTTATTGTTCATAAACAGGAGGATGGTACCGGTAATGACGATACCCGTATCCGTATCTGGGTCGACGGAAATTTGGTCATGAATGAATCCAAATCCATGGATGACCTGCACACAACTGACCTGAACGAGCAGGATAATGGTCATGTCTGGACAATTAACAGAGTTTTTGAGTACACGAACTCTTTGAAGATTGATTTTTGGGATTTAGATTGGCCTGACCCAGATGATTCAATCGGTGTTCTTGATCTTGATGCCAGCACGAAGCCATCAAAACATAAAATTGATAAATTTGATGGCGATGGTGCTTTGTATTCTCTGGACTACTCGGTTGAAGATTTAGGTGTAAACAAGAATTTTATCTCACCCAGAGAAGCCGGTTACGATATTTTCTTTCTTGATTTTTCGCAAGGTGGCGGTGACATCCGCAAGAATGCCAAACTTTTGACAAAGGTTATGGAAACACTCGAAGCCAATTCATCCAGTAAATATGTTGTTGCCGGCATAAGCATGAGTGGAATTGTTGCTCGTTTGGCACTTCTTTATTCTCTGCCTCAAAACAACACCTACAATTCGAAAATACTTACGAACGCAAAAGGCTTTTTTACTGTAGATTCTCCTCTTCAGGGTGCATCGATTGGAGATCTTCAATCTATGGTCTGGAGTGTTATGGGAGACACTCTTGCACAAATTGTTGGAAGTGCACCTGTGGATCAGTATGCTCAGCTTAGTGTTCCGGCAGCTCATCAGATGTTATATGGGCACCATTACTACAGAGAAAACTCCGAAGATGAGTCCTATACCAGTTATATGAAACAATCTGATGCACAAGCTAACTTCTATAACATGCTTAAAGAAATGGGCGATTACAGGTCAGACTTACCTTTCGCAACCATTGCCACATCAAACTTTCATAAACCCCACCCTGAACTTGACATGACTGTACGTAACGAAGTCCAGAAAATAGACCGTTGGGTTCTCCGTAGGTCTATTTATGCAGGTGGTCAATATCCATATCAGAAGTATGAGCTTTACCCGGGATCATGCGGAAACTTTTATTACGATTTAGTCAATTTTGGTCGAGGTACTTCCTCTCCCCAGGAAAATGCAACCAGCGGCGAAAAATTCAAGGGAACCTTCATACCTATCCATTCCTCTCTAGATCTAAGAGGTTTTGAAGTACTCAACCCTTCCCTTGATCGTTCAGAAAATAATTTAGCACGCTATTCACCGGCCGACCGCTGCTTTTACTTTCAAAATCAATACAATGAATATCGTGGTGACTACAGTGTTGACGGTATGCGTTTCAGCCACATATACTTTAACTACATGACAATGCAGAAAATACAGGCAGCTCTACAGTTTATAGAATCTCAAGCTCAGATAATCGCATCTGCTGCTCCAGCCGGCCAGCAACACAATGTGCAGAGTATTCAAGGAGGATGGTACAGAATTACAGATCTTCCAGTCAACCCATATCCGGTAAGCTATACGATTGAAGTCAGTTGCAACGATGGGAAACCCCTTACTGGAATAACTGCCATTGTAAGCGAGCAGGAAGTCAGCCTTGATGGATATAAACAGGAGATCACCGTACAGAATGTAGGTCAGTCCGATATTCTTCTTGGTTTTTTCACAAACCGTAAGATACACGTTTCCTGGTATCCAAACTATGAACCTATGAAACAGGCTGTTACCTTTGGCCACGATAATGAGGCAATCGCTCTGAAAACATACAATGCACCCAGCATGCCTTACGTCAATTTGCTATTAATGGGTCCCAGAAGAGTTATTGTCAATGCTCCAGCATATAATACGCCTGTAGTATTCAATACAGATGGAGAATACTGGTATAATATCACAGCATTTCCGACTGATTGGGTTCCTCGTTCTATTAACATTTTAATCCAACCAGTTGACGGGTTTCAACTAAGTGGCAATGCATTGATCGAAAATCAAACATTCGCCTTGTCCTCCTGGGATAAGCAGATCGCTATTCCCTATACTGGTCAGAAAAATATTCTGGTTAAAATCAAAGCTGAACAAGGCCGTTCTTTCCAGTTACAATGGTGGCCTGAAAATTCCACTAATTCCGATCCTTCAGTAGATGATCCTTCAGTAGACGATCCTGAAACACCTGTTTATGAAGTATCACAAATGAGCAGTTCACAGGTTTTTGATCTTTCTGGAGATATCTCAATCAGGCTTTCCAACTTTCCATCATGGCCTGTCCAGTCATTAACTGTTCAACTTCAACCTGCTGACGGCATGGAATTAAATGGTACGACCATCATTAATGGAGAAAGCATATCACTGAACGGCTGGAATCAGGATATCTGTATACCTTACAATGGAGAAGATCAGATAATTTTTACAATTAATTCAAACGAATACAGGCAGTTCAGAATTCAGTGGTGGTCAAATGGCTCAGGCTGTGGAAATTAATAACAGATCTGACCTTTAACAGTTCTCAAAAAACCTTTCAGCAATTGCTGAAAGGTTTTTTTTGTTATGTTCAGATAGCGATTGTCGTTCAATCGTTGTAAAAACGGAATGGCGAATTAATTATTGTAATTCTTAATAAGGTAATAAGGTTATAATCATTGGTTTATCTGCTCCCTACTAAGGTTAAGACAGATACTAAAGTTTCAGAGGGGCCGTACATCTTCACCCTGGAGTCATGTTATTTCTGTGTTATTGTCGATAAGATGCACAGGTATGGCCTTGAGAAGACTGGGATTGCCGAAAGCGCGGGCGTATCCAAAATGATATGTCCAGGCATTCGGAAAGCTTCAGGATTCCAAAGCAGCGAAGCAGATCGCTTCAAAGAAACCTGCGATTTATGTCTACTATTGTTTTTTTATCACTTTAAAACTGATGACCTATTGCGAATCCAGGTTCAAAAGCCCATTTCCCGTTTGCTTTTCCTAAAGCATAGTTTTTATACACATAGATGCTGTTGTTTAAAGAAAGAGAAACCCATATACTAAGCGGGAAATAAAATTCAATTTCAAAAGGAGCTGATATTTGAAACATGTTGGCTTTGCATTTCAACCGTGAGGGCAGTTCAATCTGATTGTAGTACAAAGGACCATCTTTCATTCGCAAATCATTAATACTCTGAGTGACTTTTAATAATGCGGCTTCTCCACCAATAACAAACTGCCCGTATACAAAACGTAAGAATGGATATTTAAGAGCATATGAAAACCTGTAAAACTGAAGATAATTTGAAAGCAAGACATCTTTACCAGTTGCCATGACTGAACCATATCCGACACAAAGTTCCTGTTTGGTATAATATCTCCTGAAAACCCATGCCAATTGGCCAAACCATACAGTTTCATCAAGAGCTGGTGATGCCATTCTGGAAGACATCTGAACACCATGATAACCTGTACTTTTGTTTGATATTCCTTTTGAATACAAGGTAAGATTGGGGTTACGAACAAAACTGTTCTTCTCCAGTACCGCATTTTTACCCCAGGTGAGGTCAATCACTTTTGAATAGAAGCATTTTTCATCTGCAAACGAACAGATATATTTTTTAGATTGCAGGTAGTATCGTACACTGTCCCGTTCTCCCAAATAAACACGTGCGGTCAAATCCATGTTGTAAGCATCATGAATTTCTATGTATTGTGTAGAAATGTTTTTGAATACAACTTTAGAACTGCCCGAATTCAGATTTGAAATAATAATATCTGACTGCCCTACGATATCAAAATCAAATAATGGATGCTGTGATAGCTTGCTACCGGATGAATTGTCCATTTTTGTCGAAACTGAAGCATAATTACAGGCTTCCATAATACCTATGCGGTTATCCTTATTATAATCGGCAAGACCACGAAGGCCATTCATAAAATGATGCGTAAAAACAGAACCATTATAATCTTCCGATTCATGAGACAGTTCTCCCTTGGCACTTGAACTTATAGTAATTGATCCTTTGCTCCTGATATTATCATCCTTTTTTACCTGATGATTATGAATCAGTTTTCCACCTTTCTGCCTCAAAAAATCTCCGGATTCACATGCATCAATGATTAATATCTTCATGTCACTCTGAATAGAGTCTATAATCTCTGTTAAATCTTCGCGTTGAATTTTTCTGTTGAATATGTGTAAAGACCCTGAACTTCCGTGACCAGAATAGTAAAAAATGAGCATCGTCTCAACTCCACCACGATGCAGTTCTTTAACTCTTCCGGAAACCTCCCCGAGTGCATCGAAGACCTGATCGATTCGTTTGTTTATGAGCAGATACGTTCTGTCATTTTCAAGGCCACCAAATTGTTGTAATAAACGGGCCATTCTGACTGCATCCTGCGAAGCGTATTTAAGCGGCCGTTCATTTGGAAATCCATAATCATTCCCTATGAAAACACCGATTTTAACACCGCTAAAAGAATGTGCAGATATAATTAAAAATGTCAAATATAGCGCAATTTTTGGAAGTTTTTTTGCATTCATCGGGCAAGATAAAAAGAATAAACTTCAGATGATTTTTTGCTTTTATTGTTTCTGATCATTTTCTGAGCCTTCCTGGCAGACAACTCTTTTTTGGAAACAACTATCCAAACCACCTGCTTTTTCCATGTCCCTTCAAGCGCAATACTTACAGGTGCAACTCTTTCTTCAAGAGTTCCTTCCCATTCAAAAGGTTTCTCATTATCAGAAAATTTTTTCACTTCACCTTCATCTTCACTATACAACAGTTGTACAAACAGCTTCTCATTGCTTCGGTATAAAAATCTAAGGGTATCATTTCCAAAAACCTTGATCTCTTGTCCTGGAAAACATCTCTTGTCTTTTATTTGCATTGTTATATCAACATACCGGGAACCTTTTATCCCATGATAAGATGAATTGAAAGAAAAGAAGTTCTCATATTTCCAGAAACACACTCCTAAACAGAGAAATATCAATGCAACAGAGGCAAATAACGGATAAGGCCGTAGATTTTTGAATGTAAAAAACGAGATTATCTTGTTAATAAATTCAAACCGTCCTGTTTTACGGTTTCTATCCTGAATAACGCTTCTCAATTTATCATACGTCATAGTAGACCGTATCTCAGCAGTCTCCTGTATATAATCATTCACACATCTGTTTTCTTCCATTAGTCTTTGCACTTCAGTCTTGTCCTGCTCACTGAGCTGACCAATCAGAAACAGATCCAGTTCATTAATTGGAATACGTTTATCTTCTTTTTTCCTAATCATCTCAAACCTTGAAAGATACCTATTATTTACAATACATTGATCATAATAGTTAGACGATTGAAAAGCCTTTTTTATAGACACAAAATACTATTGGCTTAAAAAACATATCCTGTAAAATACCCAGATTTTAAACGATAAACATAATGCAAGAAAACATTGCATTTTCAAATGTTTTTTCGCCTGCATCTTGGTTATAAATCGTTTAACGATCTTGGCAACTGCTGCTTTGGAATACCCGGTAATCACCCCAGCTTCTTCATGGCTCATCCCTTCTGCAAGCACAAGAAACAGTGTTTTTCGTACTCGTGGGTTAAGCGGACTTAAAATTGTATTGATATCTATCGATGCAAGTACCTGATCTTCAATAATAAAAGAAAGATTTTCTTTCACAAGTGGATGCAGGTGTTCCTGAGTAAGCTCTTTTTGCCGGGCACGGATTCTAAGGTAATCGATACACATATTAATTGTGATCTTATAAATCCAGGTACTTACTTTTGCTTCTGTTCTAAATTTATTAAGATTCTCATTAATCTTAAGAAAGACCTCCTGAGACAAGTCTTCTGCTTCCTGGTGATCTTTTATGTATCGCAAACATATTCTATAAATATAATCAGAGTATATTTCAAATAACTGCTTCAAATCCGGATGAATCATCTTTACTATAAACCTATCCTGTAATAATCAAATGCAAAACGGGGGGCAATATCTACTGTTTTAACTACACCGATTTTAATAAAAAAAGGATCAGAATTAACTTGAATGGGATTGACAGTAATCACAGTTGGTGCATCCGGTTTTAACCTGTAAAACTGGTTATCAACAACAGGGTTACTGCACATCATAACAGAACTCCCACATAGGGTGAAAAAACAAACCTCTGTACTATCTGAACAGGATTCTGCTATCAGACCTAACTCCAAACCAATAACAGAATCCTTCAATCCTACTATCTTCATCACAATACAATCATTCGGCATTATCAAAGAAACAGAATCATCTGATTGATTCCTCAGAATAGAATAAACGCACCCATCGCCTTTCTGCAAATACATTCCATCGTCTGAAGCTAAATACCTGCGATTACCTGTTATTTTAAACAGAACATCTTCACCACTTCCACTATGAAAGTCGATAACATTTTTAATACTTACATAAGATGATCCGCTCTTAGCCGCTAAAGATACCGGAATGTAATCAAATGCAGGGTAAACAGTGAATGATTCGTTCCTGATTACATGCATTTCACATATATCACCAGAGAGACCTTTCTTAAATGCGATCTCACAGTCATTTTCATCAGTGAAATAGACAGAATCATTCAAAGGATAATAGGTGTGTTTATTAAATCCCGGGAATTGAATACCAATGCTGCAGTTTTCTCTATAAACCTTTACGGTATCTGATCCACTTTTATAATTTTTACAATACTGCTTAATCTCAATGCTGTCTTTTAAAACAGCTTTTCTTAATTCAAGTTTCTCTACAAGTGAAACAAAGCTGTAGTATTTTTCATCTTTACCTAAAGGGTTTCCAACATATCTCTCGTTACCGGAATAAATTAGTACTTTTTCAATAACCCCATCATCTTGAACGATTTCCAGCTGCAAATTATCCGGTTCATTATAATAGAATAACGAATCTGCCGATTTTAATCTACATACACCAATATCCGGAATACTTGCCCATAAATAACCGCCTTTCAATGCCAGTATGAGATGTTTGTATGGACGGTATTCATAAACACCTTCTGCATTTGTCACAAAATCATTAAGCGGTTTATTTACAGAAAAATCAGTAACAGGTTTGACGAGATCATATGGATGATTAAAATAATACTCATTAGTTCCCAAATCGATGGCTATGGCATTGTCCCATGACAAAATTTCACCCCGATACTGATTATCAACATACATGAGATTGTATCCTGGCCTTATATTCTGCTTATTCTTAATAGAAAATGAACTTCGATTTTCTGCATCAAGCATCTCTCTTATACTTTTTTGATCTGGAACATAAAGAATATGATACCACCTTGTGCGTCCTGCAGCCCAGTCCTGCCCCGCCTCATAAACTCCGTTATATGGGTAATCAACAAGTCCATTAGCGTATGCATTTTTTGTAATATCTTTAGAAGCAACGTTAAGGTTATAAACAGCCTTTGTTGCTTCATTTAGAAGCGTAGAAAATTCTTTTTCATTCCCTTGACGAGGAAAAAGATTGCATTCATAATTGAATGCAATCTGACTTAAATATCCAGACCTGGCTCCATATTCAAAATAAGATGGCAGTTCACGTTTACGACCAGCAAAAAAGTAATCCCACTTATTCCATCTTTCCAATACTTGTGCCCTGTGTAGAATGTATGATTTCCACTCAGGTGTTTGTAGCAATGTGTCAAACATCCCATTTTTTATTAAAACCACTCTGTTATCGTATGTTATTAGAAAAGTATCTTTGCACGACATTCTTTTCTTGGTATCATCAGCCACCTTATACAGAAGGTCACGAAAACCATAAAAAACCGATCCTAATGAATCAAGTATTTTGTAGCTTTTCTGCAATTCCGGATGAACGACTCTATCGAAAACACCATTATTATTTACATCAGAATACAGAGTTAAAACTCCCAATACTGCTTCATTCGAAGTATAAACCTGCACAGGTGGTCTATCAGAAAAAGAGCCAGAAAAGTTAAATGGTATCGATGTCTCAACACTGGACATTGCATAATTATTGGAAAATCTCGTGAACCCTAAAGACTGCCATGTAAGTGTAATTGCCGGATTCTGAATTTTTAATAACCTTGAAGTTGTTATTGCTGTGTCATTTTCATTGCAGCAATATCCATGGAACTGGCAAAGTGGAGTAAGATTACTTGGATTGGACGGGGAAAAAATACCCGAATCATCTGAACAACAAATAACACAAAGCAGGAAACTTGAAAAAACTATCTGTAACCTCATAATTCGTAAGCTAATATAATTGAAAAATCATTTAAACGAAATGTTGTTCAGACGGTGGTTCATTATTTTCAATTTTTTCTTACAAATAGCAATCTGCTTTTCTATTAGTACTTTTTATTAACAATTAATTCTATAAAAATTTACCATCTAATTATCATGGGGTTAGAGCTAAATATGAGAAGCTATTCTGATGATTAATTATCCGCCTCCTTACCCAATCGAGCGAAGCAGTTCCAGCAAAAAAAACGGCAAATTCGCAAATAATTTTACCGGTAAATCCTGAACATACGCACTTCTATTCGAATGATTTTGCAGCAATTTAGGGAAGTTATTTTATGTATCAAGGGAGACTTCACCGATCAGCTTCAAGATGTTCAGGTCGAATCCCTCGGAGAAACTTTGGGTACTAAAGTCTTAAGTCACTGGCGTTCCTCCGTCCCCAAACAAACCAGAAGCTTCCCTTCCCCCTGAAAACTAAGAATTTTCCGTTTCAGGACATCCCGGATGATAATGCACGTAAACTTTTCTAACCAGCTCAATCTCCCGATAAATCCGATCTTCCACTTCTGTAGCAATAGAATCTCCTATAAAAACCGGCAAATTACCAGGTATACATACCGTGATATTTATCACCAGATATGGACCGAAACGATGAGCAGATATCTCTTCCACCGAATCTATCCCCTTTATTGAAGCAACTATCTTTCGTATCTGCTTGTCCAGCATTTCTCCGGGAACCGTATCCATCAATTCTTCAGATGATTCGCGCAAAATCTCTATTCCGGTCTTTAAAATTATCAATGCCACAATACTACCTGCCAGCGGATCAGCCCAGCTATATCCAATCCAGTTCATCGTTATACCAATCGCAACACCTATCGAAGCAAAAATGTCGTTCCGATGATCATAGGCCAGAGCCATAACTGCGGTGTTGACCGTCTTTTTTCCTACTGACCTGGTATAAAAGTAAAGGATCAGTTTATATCCAATGGTAAAAATCGCGGTCAAAAGGGTGAATAGCTGCATTGTGGAATCTACAGTCGTATGAGTTGTAAATAACTCGTATGCCCTGTTTACAGAATCCCAGAATATGGCAATTGCAGTAGTAATAACAAATGCGCCCACAACTACAGCAGAAATACTTTCCATCTGATGATGACCGTAGGGATGCTCCCGGTCTGCAGGCATGCACGAAAGCCGCGCAAATATCTTGACCACTATGTAATTAACCACATCAGAAGTGGAGTTTACACCATCGGCCAGAAGCGCACGGCTGTTGCCCGCTATTCCCACAACGATTTTCAGAACTGCCAGAAAAAGATTACTGAAAAGGCCAAGATTGATGGCATGATTGATTCTTGATTCCCGGCAGGATTTTCCAGGTACAGACAGATTATCCATGACTTTTCCCAAGTGAATGGTGACTGAAATGAATATGGAAGACTTATTTACCCGAAAAACTCGTCTTCAACCATGGAACATAACAGATGATAAACCGGAAGGTGCAACTGTTGTACTTTGCAGGTGATTCTTTCAGGGACGCATATCGTAGAATCACACATCTCTTTCATTATTCCACCGTTTTCTCCGGTAAAGCCTATAGTAAACATTCCCACTGCTCTGGCCACGGCAACAGCATTTACTACATTGGGAGAATTGCCCGAAGTACTCAATGCCAGAAGCACATCACCCTCTTTGCCATATCCATAAACCTGCTGCGCAAATACCATATCTGCACCAATATCATTGATAATTGCGGTCATTAGCGAGGTCTGGCTTACCAGGGAAATTGCAGCAAGCCCCTGCTCGAGCTTGCTAAAAAGATAATCTGCATTCTTTGCACCCGATTCGTGAAGTCTGTCTCGCATCTGTGCTGGAGCAGGTCTTTTAATGGCGAACTTGTTCATCAGTTCGCCTACTATGTGCTCTGCATCCGAAGCACTCCCTCCGTTACCACAAACTAACAGTTTCCCGCCAGCCCGGTAACAGGTGCAGATCGCTTCGAATGCGCTTATAATCTCTGAAGAGCAAACAGAGAGCTGCGGATATTGATCAAAAAAATCCTCATAGAGCTTCTTTACTGATGTTTTCATGAAATCTGCTCATCTGGTAATACTCTTACTGCTCCGTTATCCGCAGATGATGCGAACATGGCATAAGCTCTGAGTGCCTGGGAAACCTTCCTGGCCCTTTGGGCCGGTTTGAAAGCCTCTTTACCTTTAGCCAGTTCAAGCTTCCTTCGCTCATCGAGTTCCTTTTCAGATAATCTGACATTGATTGTTCTGTTAGGAATGTCAATATCTATAATGTCACCATTTCTGATCAGACCGATCTCTCCACCTGATGCAGCTTCAGGGGAAATATGCCCGATAGAAAGTCCGGAAGTTCCTCCGGAGAAACGTCCATCAGTGATAAGAGCACACTGCTTGCCCAAATGACGGGATTTGATATATGAAGTCGGGTAAAGCATCTCCTGCATTCCGGGACCACCTTTAGGCCCTTCATATCGGATAACCACCACATCTCCGGCCTGTATCTCATTGAGGATACCTTCACAGGCATCCTCCTGGGAATCGTACACCATTGCTTTACCACTGAACTTGAAAATCGACTCATCGACTCCGGCTGTTTTCACGATGCAACCATTACGGGCAATATTACCAAAAAGAACAGCCAGCCCACCGTCCTTGCTGTAGGGATTCTCGATGCTGCGAATACAACCATTGTTACGATCCAGATCCAGTTGCTCAAAACTGGTATTCTGAGAACCCATGACCAGATTCCGCTCCTTCCCTGCCGGACTGGAGCTGTAAATGTCTCTGGCTTCCTCTGTGCATGCGGAACTTTTCAAGTCATAAAGATTGATAATATCCTTGAGTGTACCATCAACCCGTTTTACATTAGTGTTGATAATACCGGCTCTGGACAGCTCTCCAAGAATCGACATGATTCCACCGGCCCTGTTTACATCCTCCATATGATAGGAGCTGTTGGGCGCCACTTTACAAAGCACCGGAATTTTTCTTGATAACTGGTCAATATCTTTCATGCTGAAGTCAACATCTGCAGAGCGGGCGACAGCCAGAAGATGAAGAACTGTATTGGATGAACCACCCATGGCGATATCCAGTGACATTGCATTAATAAATGCTTCTCTTGTTGCAATCGATCTGGGAAGTACGGAACTGTCCCCCTTCTCGTAATAGGCTCTGGTCATCTCTACTATTTGACGGGCAGCTTTTTCAAAGAGTTTTTCACGATTTACGTGCGTAGCCACCACAGTGCCATTGCCAGGAAGAGAAAATCCTAATGCTTCAGTAAGACAGTTCATCGAATTTGCGGTAAACATCCCGGAACATGAACCACAGCCGGGACAGGCAGCTCTTTCTACAGCAGCGACTTCATCATCGCTGACACTGTTGTCTGCTCCCATAACCATAGCATCGATAAGATCATATTTTTTACCATTATACCTGCCGGCTTCCATCGGACCACCGGAAACAAATATTGCCGGAATATTGAGTCTCATTGCAGCCATCAGCATTCCCGGAGTAATCTTGTCACAGTTGGAGATACAAACCATGGCATCAACCGTATGTGCATTACACATATATTCAACACTGTCAGCGATCAGCTCACGTGATGGCAGCGAATAAAGCATGCCATCATGCCCCATAGCTATACCGTCATCAATGGCTATGGTGTTGAATTCTGCTGCAAAACAGCCCTGTTCTTCAATGAGTTTTTTGACTTTCTGGCCGATTTCGTGAAGATGAACATGCCCTGGAACTAGTTGAGTGAAGGAGTTCACTACAGCAATGACCGGTTTTCCGAAGTGTTCCTCTTTCATTCCGTTTGCACGCCACAGACTGCGTGCTCCAGCCATCCTTCGTCCTTCGGTAGTAGTAGCGCTTCTCAATTTAACAGCCATTTTTATCTCCTTGTGAGTCATTTTTGCAATTATTGAAAGAATGGAAAATAACGAATCGGCAATCGGTTATCAAGGAAAAGAAGGTATTGAGGGGGCTATTCATCGCGGAATCTGCAGATAACCTGCTATTGTTTTGAGCATCAGAGGTTTTTGCCGGCTCATAATGCCATTTAAGGACCCCAGGAAAAAGCGTTGATGCAGAATTCACCATTCACTGCCATTAGAATTGAGCATTCCATTGCCTGTTTGCCTAAAAATCACTAATAACATATAATATAAAAAACGAGGCAAATATGAAAATCCATGGTATCATGACCTTTTTGTTAATCATCCTTCTGAAAACAGCTCTTTCAGATGCAACACCCTTCATTACTATCGACTCTCTTTCCGGAAGAGCAGAAATACAGCGGGAATCCAGTATCGAATGGCAACTTGTCTCTACAGGAGAAAAACTGTTTAATAATGATCAACTCCGATTGCTGCCCACAAGCCATGTCCGCATAAGAATTGGTGATAGCATACGAATTTTTACAGGTCAGAATTCTCATTTTAAAGTAAATCTGCTTAATTCCGGAAATTCACTCATTAGCCATTTGGCTCTTATTTCCGGAACAGCATTTGTTAATGTTTCCAACTCCAGTACAAATAAGAGAAGATATACTCTCTTTGTCCATACACCTTCAATAAAAGTATCTCCTCATGATTGCTCTTTTCTTATTTCTCTTTTGCCAGACCGATCTACTGAAATCCAACTACTTCAGGGCATTTTGCCATTAAGTAAAATTAAAGATGGCAGGAATCACTATTTATCCCCACCCAACAGAATATCTGTGGGAATAAACAATGATTCGTTTCAACAATCCGTTCTGTTGCAGCAAGATATCGATTCTCTCAAATGTTTCATTCCTGCCGCTATTATTGATCAAATCATGGAAAAACATCTTATTAACTTGAGTAGAATCTCCCGAATCCTTATTGGCAAACATGAGGATTGATGCCTTATCGCTTTTCTAAAGAACAAATCCCAATATAAAGGCAACTGGAATATTGAAGAAAGTATTTCCCGACTTCTCATCCCCGATTTTAAGTTTGGCAACAACTCAGGCAATAGATCAGGCGGTGAATGCGATTTTACCTGTTCTCGACAGCAGGTAGCCTGTTATTAACTTGTAAAGATTGCCCCCTTGAGCTTGCCATTCGTTATCAGCCCTTTAATGACTTATCTTCTATCGTTTAATGTAGGAGCAGGCAGCGAATCAATTTTTGCTTTTTCTTCTTCACTTATATTGCTTTCTGTCACCACAGGCGTTTTCACTACATTTATCGCGGTATTTGGGTCATTTTTATTTTCTGGATCTATTCTTTCAACAGTTTTCGTTTTTACAATCGGTCTTTCATTTGATTTACCGATTTTCTTTTCAGGAATATTCTTCTCAGGAATACTTTCAGATTTGTTATAAGACCTTTTAATTCCGGTCTCTTTTTCCAGTTTTAAAAGAATTTCCGAAGCGGTGAAAGCAACTCCTTCATGAGGATCGTTAGTAAGTTGCTCCATAAGATATACAGCACGCACCTCCTTGAGTTTACCCAGCCCGATCAGAGCTTCAATTTTCATCTCAGGAAGTTGTGCTTTTGACAAAACCTCAATCAGGGCATCAGCCGCATTTCTGGAACTAAGTTCACCCATTATAGAAACCGCATATATTCTGATTTGAGAATTTTCTTTTTCGTCCTGGCATATCTCTTTTAGAACCGGAACGATCCTTTCCCGATATGAAACGGTTTCCTGTATCGTCTTTTTCACGTTTTCCGGTTCAAATGGCTCTTCTTCGTATAATGTTTTTATGGTAATCAGTTTTTCCTTTATTGTTTTTTTCAATTGGCTGTATTCGTTATCCGAACTGTCAGAGAGTATTTTCAGAGACTGATCGATATTATCGATTCTGTTTTTACTGTTTTTCAGCAGGTTTTTGAGACTATCAACTTCTTTCTGTAAATAGCTGATAGATTCGTTCTGGCGGGAGATTCTGTCTTCAAGACTGCTGAATCCATCGCTTTTACCGGATTTCATTCCACCCAGAAAGCTTAAACCCAGGAAAATCCCTGGTCTGGTAAAGCTGCTTTGGCCATCAGTAGCGAAATTCAGAGACACATTTCCATCATTTTTATTAAATATTCCGGTAAAATCGATCAGTCCGGCACTGATTTCCATTTTTCTTTTAAGAAAGCGAAAACTGCCAAAAAGAGAGGCATAGAATTGCTGGTTTCTTCTCTGGGTTTCTAAGGACAAATAAAACCCGCTGCCGAAATACTTTTCCAGTGCAAAAAAGGGATTCACTTTTTCATTATGATTCTTAGGAATAGACTGGATACCTGCATGAAATCTCAGGTTGATATTTTCTATGCTTTTGGCAAAAGCTACATATAGTTCATTGCTGAGAGAATCTGGTGAATAGCCGAAATTATAGGCTTCTTTATGGGAGAAGACATTACGAATACCTACCGACATTGAAGGAAGGAATTTATTGGTCTCAGCCAGTATCCTGGCTTTTAATCCTAAATTTGCACTTCCCGCATACCCTGCTTCAATATTAACCCACTCTGTTACACCAAAAGTTAAAAATGTTGAGGGTTTAACTTTGAAACCATCATTGAGATCGGAATAGAGAAAACTCTGAACATCTATCAGGAATTTTCCACCGCTTAACAGATCCGCATCGGGTATGCTATGAATAGAACTCCAGCGGGTTTTTGAAACGGAATCATAAGATCCCGAAGCAGGAAGCATCAGCATGACCGACAGTGCGATAATTAAAGTTTGCCTCATTTACGGTTCATCCGCATAAATCATTTGATCCGCCATTTAACTGTTTCCAGTTAATTCTACATATAAAAGCAATAAATTGCCAGATCAAATGAAATGTGGGCAACACATAAAGACGGGAGGATTAACTTTAAAAGGTTAAGGAAACCTGGTGCAGTTAATCCTTGTCAATCATGCAATATTTATCAGCGGTCTTCTTCTATGTAGTCGCTATCCTGTTCAGAACTGTAGCCTTCATTCACCGGTTCCATTATTTCTATTTCCTCTTCGGGAACTTCCTGATCTTCAGGATTGCACTCGGCAGAGTCGATGTTCTGATCCTGTTCCTGATCCTGATTCTGGTTCTCCTGTTCATCCTCGAAGTATTCAGGTTCAATCACCGCAGGAGCAGGAAGACGGTCCCGGATTTCCTTAAGAAGCCGGATAATTATATCATTCTGTTTTATCAATCTATCATTGTGATTGTAGTTATCTCTTTTAAAGCGGTCAGTACGACGGCGTTGATTCTGTTGATTGTTATGGTTGTTATTATACGCGTTGCCGTTATTGTAAGAGTTAACACTATTAAAATGAGAATTACCATTGTAAGATTGATTTCCGTAACTATAATTCTGTCCGGGGCCGTAGGAATTATGGTTCTTATCATTAAATTTGGAAGGCATAGGTTTTCTGGTATAATGGTTATTCGTGCCCCGTGACAATTCATCACTGTTCATTAAGGTACTCCTTTCTTCACTATGGAAGATTGTAAAATATGTGGGAAAATAAAAAGTGTGCTTATCTAAATTCCAATACCCTGTCATGATGGATGATCAGGAATGTTTCAAGTATATAATCGTGGCAACAGTACAACAAGATTATTTTGGTGTTCAGGCGACTGATGATAACAGGTGCTTTTGGTTACTTTCTTCAGACTTTTGGATTTGCTGAAAATTCGATTTTTACATTCAACAAGAAAAAAAAGATCCGGCTAAACTTTTTTATTACTCGTAGCTGATGCATTATTTCCTATCCTGGCGGTTAAAAGATACATAAATAACATTTTCAATGAAAGTAGAATATTTATAATTCTCGTAAAAAATGATCTCTTATAGTTGTATAACCTACTGAAATATCAAATATCGTTCCAGGCGCCTGATGAGTAAACCAGGTGATCTGTCTTTTAGCATATCTGCGGGTATTCTGTTGAATAAAAGCAATCGCTTCTGAAATTGAACATTTTCCTTCATAATGCGCAAATAACTCCTTATAGCCCACGCATTGTAAGCCAGGAGAATTTTCATGATATCCCTGTTTAATCAATCCAAGAAATTCATCCCAGAGTCCATTTTTAATCATCTCTGTCACTCTGTTATTAATCCGCTCATATAACCATTGTCGATCACAGGTAAGTTTAATCACTTTAAATTCCAGGTCCTCTGCCGCTTTTTTTTCTCTTCTGATTTTTGAGAAAGGTATGCCTGTCTGATAATAAACTGTTAACGCCCGCACTATCCGCTGTAAATCATTAGGGTGTATCTTTGCAGCAGAATCCGGATCGTTAATCCTAAGTTGATTATACAAAGCAGAAACACCATCAATCTGTGCCTCCTTCATCAACTTTTCCCTTATAAGAGGATCAGAATCTACCGGAGCAACAATTCCCTCACTCAGACATTTGAAATAAAGCCCGGTTCCTCCACAAATCAGAACCGTTTTACCGCATGAAGCCTGTTTTCTGATTATCTGCAGAGCCTCTTTGGCAAATCCGAATGCAGAATAACCCTCCGAAGGATCCAAAATATCTATTAGCCAGTGAGGAACCCTTGCCAGTTGATCCGGAGAAGGTTTGGCGGTGCCAATATTCATTTTTCGATACACCTGCCGCGAATCACAGGAAAGTATCTCCCAGTTAAACCTTTCTGCAATTTCCAGTGCCATCGCACTCTTGCCTATTGCAGTCGGCCCCAGAATTACCGGAACTTTAATCGAACTCTTTTTCATCTGATTTCTATCTGAACTTGCCACCACTATCAGAAAATGGCTATTTTAGTGCATTATTTAAAAACCTCTGTTCACAGAAAAAACCAATGCGGCAAAGACTAATTCTTACATTTTTTTCGGTGATTTTTGTTATACTCTTAGTGAAAATTGCTATTCGTTCCGAAATTTTCCAGTCCAACTTCAACTTAGATTTTGCCAGTAAAAATAATCCACAATCCGCAAATAAAGAGCTCTCTTTTGACTCTGTGTTGATCCGATGTTTTCAAGATCTGGAAGTTCCAAAATCACAGATTCCAAAGACTTTTTCTTCACCGGATTCCATTCTGAACATAAAAATTTCTGTACCCAAAGGGAAACCGATGGAATGGGTCATCTGGTATATCTCTTCCTCACTCGCTTCTGCAGGATATGGCCTGAAAGACTGTAGCTTTGAGTCTGAAAGAAAAGGAGCTTTTCTGCATCTTGAAACTCAGAAAAAGAACCTTCCTCAATTAAAATTAAAAGTCTTTCGTTCCTCCACTTTTTTCAGTCAAACCGCAAAAATGGCAATTCTGGTTGAAGATTTCGGGTTTAAGGCAGACCAAACTACTGCTGCTTTTCTTTCTTTTCCAGAACCGGTTTCTGTTTCCATGGTCAGCTCCCGTCGCCTCTCCACCTGGACCGCACAGATAGCCAACGAATACAAAAAGGAAATTTTAATCATGCTTCCCATGGAACCTCTCCCTAAATCATACTCCAGATATGATGAGACACAAATTAAAATCCACTATCCTGAGGAGAAAATTAAAACTATTATCAAAGATGCAACAGAGGCAATACCTAGTTTTTCCGGTTTCTGTAATTTCTACGGAAACCGGGTTCTGGAAGACTCCCGGGTTATGAAAATTATCTTTAAAGAGATTCAAAAACATCACGGCTATTTTATAATCACCACCGATAGTAAAAAATCTATCGCTGAATCCATGGCCAAAAAAATCCGACTTCCCTACCAGAAAATCGATTACACCATAAATTCAGATAATTCAGCCGAGATTATCGGGGATTCTCTTCGTTACTGTGCTGTACTTGCACAGAATACCGGCAAAGTCCTGGTCAGGGGACGTGCCTCGGATTCTTTTATCACCGCACTTCAGAACACTCTCCCACAGCTCAAGCAAAATGGAATACAACTGGTATACGTTTCAGAAATATTGAACCATCCCGGTGAGGGACAATTGCTTACTGATTAGAAAAAAAGTAGTTTTTTTAAAGAAAATCGCAAATTCTTGTTCCTGAAACAGGAGGATATTTAATGGCAACACTTGGAGTAAACGTCGATCATATTGCAACTATCCGACAGGCTCGTGGTGGTAACGATCCAGACCCGGTGCAGGCAGCAGTCCTGGCAGAACTTGCAGGTGCACACGGAATTACCGCTCATCTTCGGGAAGACCGCCGCCACATTCAGGACAGAGATATTTATATACTCAAGCAGGTTGTAAAAACTCATCTCAATCTGGAAATGGCTCTCACTTCCGAACTCATGAAAATCGCTATCGATGTGCTGCCATATATGGTAACTCTGGTTCCGGAAAGGCGGGAAGAACGAACCACTGAAGGCGGGCTATCGGTACGGGAGCACGAAAAAGAGTTTGCCAAAGCAATAGAAACATTCCGCCACAATCATATTCTGGTAAGCCTCTTTATAACTCCTGATCTCAACGAAATCAAAGCGGCAAAAAGAGTTGGCGCCACCCATATTGAGCTTCATACCGGAGCGTATGCAAACGCCACTTCGGCAGGAGCACGATTTGAAGAACTTGAAAAGTTGAAGGATGCTGCTCTGGCTGCCAATAAATTTGGCTTGCATGTTAATGCCGGTCATGGCCTCAATTACCAAAATGTAAGCCCTGTGGCTCAGATCGAGCTTATCGAAGAACTCAACATCGGCCACTCTATCATCTCTCGCGCTACACTAACCGGTATCGATTCGGCTGTCAGGGATATGATTGCACTTATCTGAAATTCAATCGCAAAGTTTAAATGTCGGGGCCATGAAGTATGAATTATAAGTGACTTATTGAATTTCTGTGAATCCCCGATTCCCTTTGCACCCGGAACACCTTTGCAGAAAGCACTTCTGCCACCTTCTAATTCTTTATTTTTCAAGGCGTTAATTTGTTTTCTCCAGAAGCTTTCTATCTGTTTTCATTTTTCAGCGCCTTGAACTCCATTAAATCTGCCATACACTAATAAAAGAGCTGTAAGTGTTCTTTAATCCGGATCTAGGTGAGGTGTATAATAATGAAGCTCTGTTTTCCAAAAAGAAGTATCCTGTTCTCTTGCGCCCTTTTTTGCCATTTAAATGTCTCAGCGACTCTTCTGCCTTTCCCCTCACCGCTTCCCAAAGTTGATACTCCATACGACTCCATCCTTCTTAAAACCTGGCAAGGCATAAAAAAAAGAAATGTTGATCCTTATGAAATCAAAATGATTCATCGGCCTTATTCCGAATCACCCGGAGATGCAGTTTCTGAAGGAATCGGCTATGGGATGATTCTGGCATTATATTGCAACGATCAGGAATATTTCAATAAGATTTGGGATGCTGGTGAGACCTATCTTTACGACAGCGAGTATAAACATTATAACTGGAGAATTCATCTCGATAACCGGGTGGAACCAGGCGCCGCAACCGATGCCGAGCAGGATATAGCATTATGCCTGATCTTTGCAGATCAACTGGTTAAAAAAAATATCTGGACCGAACACACCAGCCCTAAAGGTGCGACCTATGCACAGCGGGCTAACGATCTTATTAATAATATCTGGAATTCCATGGTTGAGGATGGCAAGTACCTCAAACCCGGCGACTCCTGGGGTGGTAAAGATCTGCTTAATCCAGGATATTTTGCTCCTGCATTTTACCGGGTTTTCGATGAATTCGAAGAGCAGGACCATAACTGGAAAGGTCTGATCGATGAATGCTACAAAATCATTACGAAATCGGAAGGCTATCCCAAAGGGCTGATTCCAGACTTCACCAATTCTGAAGGCGAACCCAAGGCTGCAGGTTACAACACCTATGCAGAAAGTAGACATCTCTACAAAGATGCCATCCGAATCTACTGGAGACTGGGAACCGATTATCTCTGGTATGGAGAACCACGAGCTAAAACATTTCTAAAAAATGCCATAGATTTTATCGAATCACCTGAAAAAGCGAACTTTTTTCAGATGGATGGTAATGTTGTTCCTGAGATCGATTCATTCACCCTGGGAAATGAAGTCACCCGTCCCAGAGCAGAACACAGTCACCTGACAATAGGAATGTGGGCATGTGCTGCAATAGCAGTTGGAGAAGCGGATCTGGCTCAGGCATTCAGTGATGAACTTCTCAAATACTACGAATCAGGTGCAGATTACTGGGGGAAATCATCCGATCCCGACAATGAAGACACACTTCACAATGAGATGTATTTCGATCAGTTTCTGGCCTGGTTTGGAGCATCCATGCTCTCAGGTGTCTTTACTAATATATGGGATGATCTGAAAGATCCGGATCCTTTTACCGCCTTAGAATGGAAGAAAAAACCAACCTTCTCAACTCGTGAGCTCAATGCCTCAATTGCACCATTCACAATTAATGGTATCTTCAACAAGTATGCCCGCTGGAGTGTAGAGCTTATTCACGATGATGGTTCAGACAGCAGAATATTCTCTGGTACCGGAGAGACTCTGTTTGTCAGTTGGAATGGCCTGGCATCCAATGGCTCCATAATGAAGCAAGGTTGGTATAACGTAAATATCACTGCCAGAGGTCTCTCAAAACCTGTCAGTTACAAAGTATGGCTTGCCAAATCTTTCGACCTGATGGAAAACAAGCGACTCATAATTGATGATTTCAGAGATGATGATCTGAATCCTTTTATTGGAAATGTCTGGCAGAGTTATCTGGACAGTCATGAAGGAAAAGCAGGAAAATCCTCTGTTAAAGAACTGACAGTAAAAACAATCGATAATAAAAAGTGGATCGTATGGTCCTACCTTCTCGATCAGGGAAATCTGGGATTTGATCCCTATGCCGCGCTGGAGTGGAACTGCACAACACCTGAAGGAAATCTTGATCTGACCGGTGTAGACACCTTAATTTTCAATGCCAAATCGAGTACTCCCCTGGCTGTATCATTGCAGATTATTACCTCAGATGTAGGTGATTATAACTTTCATGAAGATTCCCTCTATCTCACAGCTACTGATACCGAATACAAGCTGCCTGTCAGTGGTTTCCGACCCAGATTCGGTGGTGAGTATAGTCTGGATCTGTCTAAAACCACCGCAATCCGCTTTCAGGTTCAACTGCCAAGCGGAGATGAAAACTCCATAATGCTCAGCAAATTCTGTGTGACCGGAAATCTGGAAAAAATCTACACTCCACCTCCTGAGTATATTCCAATTTCAGTTAAACCATCAGGTAGTATTAAAAATTCCCTGGCTAAAATTACCTGGTCTTCTACGGCAAATGGACTTCTCTTTTCCATTCCAAAGGAGATCAAATGTCATTCAATTATGGTTTTTGACATAAACGGAAAAGTCATTGCACAAACCAGGCTTAACCGTAAAACTGCATTTGTACCGGTTTCAGGCATGATGGCTAACAGAGTTTATTTAGCTAAGATAATGATGGAAAATGGTTCATCTATTGTTCCATTGACCATTATCCGCTAAGGAGAGGAGAAGGAAAATAGAATATCGAATATCGAATATCGAATAACGAATATCGAATAGAAGAAAAAAGAAAAAAGAAAAACAGATATTGAGAGTGCAAATCGTTGTTATTTGATGACTTCTGATGCAGTTGGTTTAATCTCAACTCACCAGGGCCTGACCCGATTTTAATTCAGCATACCTGAATTGAAATCCAGCAGGCTCAAAATGATAATTCACCAGGCCTAAAATAGTAACTCACCAAGACAATATCTTAATTCTGCAGGACAATAAATCAGTAATTCACCATGCCGAAATTTATATCAATCAGGCCAAAAATGGTAATTTACCAGGCTGAAATCTTTATTCAGCAGGACAAAAAAAGTAATTAATCAAGCTTAAAATTGTTACTCACCAAGACTAATTTTAATTCAGCAGGGAAAAAGCAGTAATTCACCAGGCTGAAATTTAATTCGATCAGGCCAAAAATGATAATTCACCAAGCCGATATCTTTATTCAGCAGGACAAAAAAGTAATTAATCAAGCTTAAAATTGTTACTTACCAAGACTAATTTTAATTCAGCAGGGAAAAATCAGTAATTCACCAGGCTGAAATTTAATTCGATCAGGCCAAAAATGATAATTCACCAAGCCGATATCTTTATTCAGCAGGACCAAAAAAATAATTCACCAAGCTTAAAATTGTAACTCATCAAGCCAGAATTTTAATTGAGCAGGAAAAAAATCGATATTCACCAGGCCGAAATTTAATTCAATCAGGCCAAAAATGATAATTCACCAAGCCGATATCTTTATTTAGCAGGTCAAAAAAAGTAATTCATCAAGCTTAAATTGGTTACTCACCAAGCCAGAAATTTAATTCAACAGGAAAAAACAGTAATGTAGTCCGACAGGCCATAATTTAATTCACCGTAGCAAACTTTTAAGAGGTTCAGAGGTTAAAAGTGGGAATCAGGAGAAAAGTTCTCTAATCCTCTTTAAAGGCTCACGGAAATGAACTAAACCCCTGAAATTAAATTTATCCAGTAATATTGATGGCTCCCAAAGTCCCCCTTTGGGAATTTAGGAGCAGGTTAAATCCTCATTTTTATCTTATACCACTCATTAAACTGTGCTATATTAACAAAAAAGGAATGTTGGTAAACCATTATTATTCTTTGGATTTAAACAAGAGGCGCTATTCCTTGAAAACGATTTTAAATCCGTTTTTTTTAAGCGTTTTCACATGCTTTGTGTCGGTATTTGCCCAGAAAGATTACGGGGTACACGATCCCTCTACCATAGTAAAAGAAAATGACCGCTACTACACCTTTTATACCAGTAACGGAGTTGAGTACGCATATTCCACCGACCTTTGTACCTGGCATCGGGCTGGTAAAATTTTCCCATCCGGTTTTCCTCAGTGGATTACCAGTTACGTGTCCTCTTTTAACGGTCACTTCTGGGCTCCTGATGTCTTCTACATGAACAACCGGTGGCATGTTTATTACTCCTGTTCAAGCTTCGGGTCCCGTCAATCCGCAATCGGTCTGGCAACTTCTCCTTCTTTGAGCAATCCTCAATGGAACGATGAAGGAATGGTGGTTTACACAAACAATTCCTCCGACCATAATGCCATAGATCCTGCTATTATTCGTCATGATGGAAAGGTGTGGATGGTTTACGGCTCTTTCTGGTCGGGTATTGTGATGACAGAAATAGATTCCACCACAGGAAAACCCATCAACAGAAATGCTCTTCATTACCTGGCGAATAACGATCCTGAAGCTGCCAGTATCATCCATCACGGAGACTATTATTATCTGTTTTTTAACCGGGGAAAATGCTGCGATGGTGTAAACAGCACTTACTACATAAATGTGGGCAGATACCCTACCCCAACCGGTCCTTATCTTGACAAAAATGGCAATCGAACCAGTAATGGTGGTGGCACTACGATTCTAAAAACCGAAGGCCGCTTTATCGGGCCTGGTCATTTCGGTTTCTTTTCTGAAAACGGCAAAGAATATATGTCTTATCATTATTATGATGCATCACAGAATGGTGTGTCAAAGCTTAAAATCAGCACACTTTTATGGCAGGATGGCTGGCCGGTAGTGAATACTGATTTTGACCCCTGCACTCCTGATACTGCCAAAGATTGTGCCGGAGTAAAAGGCGGTTCTGCCTATATCGACAATTGCGGTGTCTGTGTCAGCGGGACAACCGATAAAAAGCCCTGCCAACAGGATTGTAACGGCGACTGGGGAGGAAGTGCTTTTGTGGACACCTGCGGAATTTGTGCAGGTGGCAAGACCGGCTTAGTATCCTGCAGCGGATTACTTCAGGGTGAAGATGCATTGGAGTTTGATGGTGTTTTTGAAAATACCAATGACGGGTTCATTGGAAGAGGATATTTAAACATGACCAATGAAAAAGGTTCTGCTGTAACAATATCTCTGTGCTCCGATATCAGTTCCGATTTTTCACTTATTCTCCGTTATGCAAATGGCAGTTCCACAGATAGGATACTGTCTGTTTCTGTTAACGACACGGTTCAGATAGATTCAATTTTTTTTCCACCAGGATCTTCATGGACAGATTGGAAAAGTGTCAGGATCGCATTAAAACTATTGAAAGGTAATAACCTGATCACTTTTACTTCATTAAGTAATGAAGGCGGACCGAATCTGGATCTCATCGCATTTTCCGATAAGCACCTTCATGATTGCGCTATTCAGTCGAAAGAAACAGTGAAACCGCAGATTAAGAATTTGAATCTGAGGTTTTCTAATGGATTGATCTCCTGTTATATGTCCAAAGAGACCACAATCAGCTATCAATTGTACAATCTTTGTGGTCAAACGATCTTACCGGCAGTCACCCAGAGGATCAAACCTGGTATCAACCATCTGAAACTCAATACCGCTTCTGCAGGTCGCGGTGTTTATCTTTTTGTTCTTGAAGAAAAGGACACCGGGAAAAGATATGAAAAGCTTATACATGCCTGGCATTAGCTACCCATTGGTAATTAAATAACAGAA